>Ga0272440_1000024_pt1 | contig 142732 bp, 104 predicted proteins | sample SSMMMBAug17_FD_192440 | JGI IMG/M metagenome (GOLD analysis project Ga0272440, IMG submission 192440) | Marine sediment archaeal communities from Little Sippewissett salt marsh, Falmouth, MA, United States - SSM-MMB-Aug17 | ecosystem: Environmental > Aquatic > Marine > Wetlands > Sediment ... | reverse complement strand
TTTAATTAAACACTTCAAGTCCCTTTAGGGACGACACAGGAATAGCCTGGAGTTTCAACTCCAGGCGGACGAACATTTTTAGTTGATTTTACTTTTATCTACCCGAAAATTTATGATCGCTTACTTATCTAAGAAAACCTCGCAGCGCAGAACGATTAATATCCACAGTTTTTTTTGCTTGATATGTTTCAAATAAAAACCGATCTATAATCTCAATATTCAAATGATCTAAACTGATCTGATTGTATCCGGCACCGACATTGCCAAAGCCTTGATTCGAGATGATGGCTATCATACATATTCCATTAATCATGCTATATGCCTGTCAGAGTGCCGCAGGTTCCATTGAAAAAGGTTTTCATAATGTCACCCTGGATTTATTGGAGCATGGTTTTCCAAATATGATTGCCATGAGCATGTTAGTCAGTATTTTTGGGGAAAAGTTTTGTTTTATCAATTTTTATTCTTAAATTTTCAAACTGACTGGAGGGCAGACATAAACTCCCTTTTTAATTTCATAGGGCTCATCAACAGGTGCAATAACCCATGCTGATTTCGGCCTTATTTCATCTATCAGTGAGTAAAAACCTCGTGAAGGTTTTGGTGCTTTTGAAAGTTTGCATTCAAAAATATGTCGCTGCCCTGCCCTTTCCAAAATAAGATCTATTTCTGCACCATTGGAGGTTCTTAAAAAAGCTGGGTTAAATCGATCATATTCACTAATGATATTCTCAATAACAAAGCCTTCCCAGGATGCACCTCCTATTGGATTGGCTAACAGTAAATCATATTGCTCAATGTTAAGTAGTCCATGAAGAATTCCACTATCTCGAAGATATATTTTTGGAGACTTTACAAGTCGCTTTTTTAAATTTGCTTCTGCAGGCGGTAATAAGCGAATCATATAGGTTTGTTCCAGAATTGCCAGATATTTTTTCAATGTCGAAATTGATATATCAACAGCAGCGGCCAGTTTATGATAGTTAACAGTTTGACCGTGGTAATGGGCCAAAAGCAACCATAATCGTTCGATTACAGGAACTGGTATATTGTATCCTAGATTAGGAATGTCACGTTCCATGTAGGTTCTAATAAAGTCAAGGCGCCAGTCAAAACTGTTCATATCATTATCGGCCAGAACGCTTTCAGGGAAACCACCACGCAGCCAGATAACTGACCATGACGAGGTGTTCATAATTTCTTTGAGGATAAATGGTGTCAGGTCAATATAGGCAATGCGTCCCGCAAGAGTTTCTGTTGACTGTTTGATCAAGTCGCGGGATGCTGAACCCAAAATTAAAAATCTGCCTGGTCTTCTATCCTTATCTATTTCTGAGCGGAGGACAGAAAAAAATTCAGGAAGAAACTGGATCTCATCAAGGCAAATAAGTTTATCTCTATAGCGGTCGAAAAAAAGTTCTGGTTCCGACAGTTTATTTCGGTCCACACGGTCCTGTAGATCAAGATACACTGAAGGAATGTCTTTTATAAACATTTTGGCTGTGGTTGATTTACCAGATTGTCTGGGGCCAAGAATGGCTACCGATGGAGATCGTGAGAGTACACTGTGTAATTTTTCTTCTTTTATTCTTGGTATATAACCATGCATATCAGAAACCTTTGTTTACGATTTACATGGATAATATAAAAGCGCATATCAAATGTCAAACTAATTTTCTGATTATATCGAATTTTGGGGAGGCACTATTTTAAGCCCTGAAAGGGCGGCAACATACCAGCCCAGGGCATCGTCCTGGGCATATGAATAAGAGTAGTGTCTTAGCCCTGAAAGGGCGCTACATAGATTTGTGTCCTTTTATGTGCGCCCTTTCAGGGCTTAAGACTCTCTTTGATATTTACCCAGGGCGTTGCCCTGGGCTGTTATATAACGCCCTTTCAGGGCTAAGAATAATGCCCCCTTTTTTAGAATGCGCCCTATCCAACAAATGCCTGAAGAATATTCAGGCATTATAGGGCTGAGAAATTATGATCCCTCTGGGTTTGTATCTATTGTATTTTCAGGGCGAATAATGGCCTCATCCGAACTGTTTTTTTTCGATTTAAGTTTTTTCAAAACAAATGGGGGCACCATCCCTGAAATATCGCCATCAAACCGGGCAGCTTCTTTAATTATTGATGAGCTGGTATAGATCCATCGTAATCCGGTCATTAAAAAAACTGTCTGAATATCACGATTGAAACGACGATTCATTAATGCAAGCTGAAATTCATATTCAAAATCAGAGACAGCACGCATGCCACGCAAAATTGCAGCGGCATTACAGCTTTTTGCATAATCAACAAGTAAGCCATCAAATGTGTCTATTTCGACATTTTTAATATTTTTTGTGCTTTCTTTCAACATTTCAACACGTTCTTCAACAGAGAATAAAGACTGTTTTGATGGATTTAACAGGATAGCCATGATCACATGATCAAAAATATACAAGCCTCTTTCAAGAATATCCAGATGACCATTGGTGACCGGATCAAAGGACCCCGGATAAATGGCGATACGTTTCACAATACTCTCCTTTTCATATCATTCATTCATTCAAATTAATTAATTAATTAATTAGAGATTTCAACCGATATGTTTTGACATTTTAAGAATATATCCTGAGAAATTTTTCAAATAAAAAATATGGTTACAACCAGTTATTTCAACTGGCTTAACAATTTTTTGGCTTCAGGCCAGTCATAAAGCTCAGAATCCCAGACATAAGTGGGTTTTTTGATATTCAGACATCGTTGAAGTTCTTTTTTTGCAAGTTCATTATCCCCATTTTTCATAAGTACTCTGGCTCTTTTGACAGATGACAATGTCAGATTGGGGTCCATTTCAACAGCCTTAGCAGTCAGTTTATCCGCCTCACCAAGATCCCTTAATGGCCAGGGAGGTTCAGTGTATAGAATCGCTAGAATAACTCTTGCAAGCACAGAAAAGCGATTGTCCGGATCCAATGCGATACTTTTTTTCAGATTTTTTTTGGCACTTTTGACCAGCCCCATTGCTTTAAAAATCCCAGCCAATTCTGCAAGTTTGGCTTCACACGTTCCGATCCAATATAAAGCTTCAACAGAATTGGGATTCAAGGCGACTGATTTTTTAGCGTTTTCCAGTGCCTCATGATATAGCTTTTTTGATGCTGCATCATCTTTGGCTTCCTGTGCTTTCTTGAATGAAATTTCAGCAATTTTCCAATATGTTTTGTCATAATTTGGCGCTATTGCTAACGCCTTTTGGTAAAATGCATAGGCCTTGTCCAGATTGGAAGTATCCTTGTGCATCTGTCCCAGAAGTTTCCAGGCTTGTTGATAATACTCATTCAATTGTTTTTGCTTTTCGGGAGTCATTGTTTCGGCATAGGCCGGTATGCAGTATAGAACTACAATCAGAACTGCTGCCATTACCTTTTTAATAAAATTGTGCTTTCGGTTCATTTTAACATCCTTTCGTTGGGTGAAGGTTTATAAATAACCTCACATTGATAATAATTATTTAAGTCTCATGCTTGAATGAAAAAAGACTCAGGATATAATTTATTATTATTTGTCCGACTGATACCAATGGGTAGTTTATTCTCAAAACATTTCTATTCGTATGTTCATGGTGATTACTCATTTTCAATGATCTGAATATCCGGACACTGTCGCCACATCTGACAATAATCCATACCATATCCAACAACAAAAACATTTTCAATTTCAAATCCAACATATTTCACATCAACAGGAACTTCTCGCCTTGAGGGTTTATCCAAAAAAGAGCAAATTTCGATAGATGCCGGCTGTCTTTTATACAAAATTTTTAGCAATTTATTTAATGTCAAACCCGTATCAACAATGTCTTCAACAATTAAAACATGTTTATTTTGGATATCGCAATCAATATCCTGCTCAATTTTAACCTGGCCTGTGGTATTTTGCCCATCATAGCTTGAAATTTTCATGAATTCAACTTGAACTTTTGGCGTTAATTCTCGAATGAGATCTGATGCAAAAATAAAAGCCCCTTTTAATAGTACAATCATATGAATTTTACAGCCAGAATAATCTTGTGATACTTGTCGGCCCAAATCTTGCACACGACGCTGTATGATATCTTTATTAAACAAAATTTGATTCATAATGCTCCTTTTTGTAAAAATCAAAAAAATTCAGCTTGCAAATTCATCAAAAAATGATACGCTCAATTTTTAGTAACAAAAAACCTGGAGGTTAGATGGAAACAAAAGTAAAAAGAAGAGCACGTAATTATTTGATCAATCGTAGAATGCAACTCAGATTGACGTTTAAGTTTATTGCTTTAACAGTCAGCTTTTGCCTTGTAATTGGTATTCTTGTGTACCATACAATTTGGCCAGTTGTATCTGGATTTGTACCTTTAGCCTTGATTAACCAGCTGAAAGGGTTGATATTTTATCGTTTGTTCTATTTTAGTATCCCCTTGTTAATATTGATTATGGCCTGTTGTATAGTGTTTACGCATAAAATTGCCGGACCCATATACAATATGGAAAATAAACTGGAACAATTATTGGCCGGTGAAACACCTCCATTAATTATTTTAAGGAAAGGTGATGAACTTCAAGAATTGGCAGATAAACTGAATTCAACCATTACGAAAGTCAAAGAAATGCGTGAAGCAAATACAACTCAATCTAAGTCTACCCCTAAATGGTTAAAACAAAATAAATAACATCATATGAAAACCTGACCATTCGGATACTTTTTATTTACGTACAATTAATAAATAGAATACGAATCCAGCGCCGGTCATTAATAAGCCGATTCCTTGAGCAGGTGATAACAGACCGAACCAAAATGCGCCGCGATCATCTCCGCGAAAAAACTCAATGCAAAAACGTCCAAAACCATAAAGGCACAGATAGGCTATCGCAATTATACCGGCTTTTGGCTTACGAGAAGTCATCCAAACCAATATCCCAAATAAGATAAAATTCATGACTGATGAATACAACTGGGTTGGGTGAAGGGCTACATTTGACCGTGCTAATGTTAATGGATGCGTAAAAGTAACTGCCCAGGGGAGATCACACATACGACCATAGCAACATCCCGCAAAAAAACAACCAATTCGACCAAATCCATGTGCCAATGCAACTGCTGGTGCCAGAATATCAAGAGTTATCAGCATGGGCAATTTATGTTTTTTCATATATTGCCAGGCAAATAGTAATGCGACAATAAACCCACCATAAAAGACCAGTCCACCATTCCAGATTCTAAATATTTCTAACCAGTTATTTTCAAATGTTTCCCATTCTAAAACCACGTATAGCATTCGCCCGCCAATCATGCCGCAAATCAGCGCATAAAAGCAAAGATCTACGACTACTTCAGAATTAACATTTTTTCGTCGCGCTGTTTTTGATACGTAAGATAAGGCAACAAGAAACCCCAGGGCAATACAGAATCCATACGTATGAATTGTTAATGGACCTATTTTGAGTAGAACAGGGTACATATTGTGTCCTTTTGACTTTTAAAGAACCTTTTTTATAAGCATATAATACATCAGCACAGTCACCCCAACCGACACTGCACTATCTGCAACATTAAAAGCTGGCCAATGATAACTGCCAATGTAAAAATCCAAAAAATCAACAACTTCACCCATGCGAAACCGATCAATCAAATTTCCTATAGCCCCGCCAAGGATCAGGCTGAGAGAAAATAATAGGAATGGATAGTTTACTGGCGCCTGGTGATAAAAATATACAATGACTCCCAAAGAAATGAGCGAAACACCATGAAACAAAATTTGACGAATGAGAGGGCTTTGATCCGCCATGAATCCAAATGCTCCGCCTGTATTATGAATGTGTGTGAGATTAAACAAGTTTTCAATAATTGGGATGGATTCATACATGGGCATATATGCAAGAACCAGCAATTTTGTTACCTGATCCAATATTATAATGATCAGACTCACAATAATGAGTATTCGGTATTTTGCCACTCTTAAGTCCTGTTTATTTCATAAAGGATATCCTGACATCGCTTACATGTATCAGGATATTCATCGCTTGTGTTTACTGATGCATCATATATCCAACATCGCTGGCATTTTTTACCATCAGCCGCTTCAACCTTTACTTGAAAATTTTTGAAATTATCACTGATATATGCATCTTCTATTTGATCCTTAACAACCGAAACCTTTGATACAATTAGTAAAGATCTTAAATCATCCAGTTGGGTTAACAGTGCATAAATCTCATCCTGTGCGCTGATAATGACATGCGCATCCAGTGAATGACCGACAATTTTTTCATTTCTAGCCAGTTCAATCGCCTTGGCGATCTCACCTCTCAGCGAAATGAATTGTTCCCAACGTTGGGCTAGTGAGGCATTCATTTTCTGCTGGTCTTCTTCAGGAAAAAGAAGCATATGAACACTCTGAGAATCATCCTCTTGCCCAGGCATATGTTTCAGAATTTCTTCAGCAGTAAATGCCAGAATAGGTGCCATAAGACGAACCATTGTATCTAAAATATCAAACATGGCAGTTTGGGCACTTCTTCTGAGTAATGATTTTGAAGGATTGATATACAAACGATCTTTGAGAATATCCAGATAAAAAGCAGACAATTCCAGCGTACAAAAAGTATTGAGACTATGATAAATGGTATGAAACTCATATTCATCATATGCGCGACGGCATCGCTTTATTAACTGTTGAAGGCGGTGGGTGATGAACTGATCCAGTTCTGTCATTTGAGCATATGCCACGCGGTCAGTTGATGGATCAAAATCGTGAATATTTCCCAGGATAAATCTACACGTATTTCGAATGCGGCGATAAGCATCAGATAATTGTTTGAGAATGTTATCAGAAATGCGGATATCATCACGATAGTCAGCAGCTGAAACCCATAAGCGAAGAATTTCAGCGCCATATTTTTTTATCACTTTTTCAGGAGCCACAATATTCCCAACTGATTTAGACATTTTTTTGCCATGCTCATCAACCACAAATCCATGCGTCAACACAGCTTTATAGGGCGCTTTCCCCCGGGTGCCAACTGATGTTAACAATGAACTATGAAACCAGCCACGATGTTGGTCACTGCCTTCAAGATATAAATCTGCAGGCCAATCCAGGTAATCTCTATCTTCAAGTACTGCAGCATGTGTAACACCGGAATCGAACCATACGTCTAAAATGTCCATACCTTTTTGGAATTCATTATGACCACATTCATGACATTTTGTAGATGCTGGAATAAATGAATTTTCATTGTCTTTTTCAAACCATATATCTGCGCCATGCTTTTCAAAGAGATTTCCCACCTGATCCAGTATTTCTTGGTTAATCATAACTGAATCGCATTTTTTGCAATAAAATACGACAATGGGAACCCCCCAGCTTCTTTGACGTGAAACGCACCAATCAGGTCGGTTTTCGATCATGCCATATATTCGTTCTCTTCCCCAATGTGGTACCCATTGGACATTATCAATTTCTGTCAATGCTTTTTTGCGAAGGTCATTTTTTTCCATAGAAATAAACCATTGGGGCGTGGAACGAAAAATAACCGGTTTTTTACATCGCCAGCAATGAGGATATGAATGTTTAATTTTTTCTGTTGCAAGCAACGCATTATTTTCAGCCAGTTTTTCAATAATGGCGTCATTGGACTTAAAAACAAACTGGCCTTCAAACAAGGGGTTCTCATCAGTAAAGCATCCTTTCGCATTGACTGGAGAAAAAATATCCAGATCATAGTCCAAAGCGCACTCATAATCTTCACGTCCATGTCCGGGGGCTGTGTGAACGCATCCAGTTCCTGCATCAAGGGTGACATGTTTGCCCAAAATCACAACAGATGAGCGATCATAGAGGGGATGTTTGCAGGTTTTGTGTTCAAGATCTTTTGCTGCAATGCTGCAAATAATTTGATAATTTTGGCATCCAAATTTTTGCATACAAGTTTCAACCAGCTCTCTGGCAAGAATAAGTATTTCATCGTCATTTATTGAAATAGCGACATATTCAAAATCCGGATGAAATGCAATGGCCTTATTTGCAGGGATTGTCCAGGGCGTTGTTGTCCATATAACAATTGCAACTTTTTTATTGGCCAGGCTATCATGGACATCGCTCAAATCTGATTCACATTGAAATTTTACAAATATGGAGGGTGAGCTTTCATCTTCATATTCGATTTCAGCCTCAGCCAGGGCTGTTTGGCATTGACAGCACCAATGAACCGGTTTATTTCGTCGATACAGGCTATTGTTCAGCGCAAATTTACCACATTCTTTTGCAATGATTGATTCAAAACGATAATTCATGGTCAGATAAGGTTTTTGCCATTCTCCCATCACGCCCAGGCGTTTAAATTCATTACGTTGAATATCAATATATTTTTCTGCATAAGCCCGACATTTTTTACGAATTGCAACCTTGCTAAGTTCTTTTTTCTTTTTCCCCAGTTCTTTATCCACATTATGCTCAATGGGCAGGCCATGACAATCCCACCCGGGTACATATATGGCATCAAATTCAGCCATTTGTCGTGACCGGACAATGATATCTTTTAAAATTTTGTTAAGGGCAGTACCAATGTGAATATTACCATTGGCATAAGGGGGACCATCGTGCAAAATGAACCGCTTTCTGGTTTTTGATTGTTCTCTCAAGCGCTCATACAAATTCAGGGTTTCCCAATTTTTCAAATGTTCCGGCTCTTTGTTAGGTAAGTTGGCTTTCATCGGAAACTTTGTTTTGGGAAGATTTAATGATTGTTTATAATCCATTCAGATTACCTCCGATAATTATTTTTCATAAGTCATGTATTTATATGTTAAGTTTGAAAAAGTCAATCAAAGAGAACATAGTGCCCTTCAGGCAAATTTAAAAATAGCCTGACTTATAAACCAGTTTAAATAATTATTATGCTATTTCTAAACAATAAAATTTTTCTGATACAAAATCATATCAGCCATGACCGACAGGCGAACGAAAATTTAGTGATCCTAACTGGCAGTGTAAGAGCGAAGCAATGAAAAATATAATGTGGATTCACATATCATTTGATTTTACCCTTTCGAATGATGAACCAAATCAATCTGCTATCTTAAATATATTCACATTTTGTTTCAGTTGGTCTGCAATTTTTGATTGTTTCCCTGCTGAAACCTTGACTTGTTGAGAGACCTTATTCACATTAACAGTATCACGACTCACATTATAAATATTTGATGCGACAATATTGACATGACCGGCAACTTCTGCGGCACTTTTGGACATTTCATCAACATTTAAAGCCACTTCAGCAATAGAGGCTGCAATATTGTTAATTGCATTGGTGGAATGACTGATATTTGATGCCATTTCTTCAGTTGTGCTACTTTGCTCATTCACAGCTGTTGCAATATAGCTTACCGCCCTTTCAATTTTTGATATGATGTCTGTAACCTGATCAATTATTTTTACAGATTCATTGGTATCATCCTGAACACCATTAATCTTTTTGGTAATATCTTCTGCTGCATGGGCACTCTGTGTCGCGAGATCCTTAATTTCATTGGCAACAACAGCAAAACCCCTTCCTGCATCTCCGGCTGATGCTGCTTCAATCGTTGCATTTAAAGCAAGCAGGTTGGTCTGGCCGGCAATACGTTTGATTACTGATGTCACTTTTCCAATTTCTTTGGCCGTATTACGCAATGTATTCATGGCAATGGTCGCTCTACCGGATAAATCTTTTGCCTGGATTGCAATCTGTGAACCTTCCTCCGAACTGCTGTGAACTTCTTGCATAGAATTCTTCATTTGATCGATTGACACAGTAATGGAATTCATATTCTTTGCCACAAGATCGGCTTCATCAGAAACGTTTTTGGAATTGCCGCGCATAATATCAGATGTTGATGCAATGGTACTAATATTTTTAGACATTTGCTCAGTTGTTGTTGCTGCCTCATTGGCCTGATCCTTCATTTTTTCGGAGCCATCTGCAAGTTCAATTGATATTTCGGATAATTCACCTGATGATCTGGAAATAATATCAGCATTATTTTTGACATCCCGAATAATATCTGCCAATTTCTTGATGGTCGCATTGAGTGCGCTGGCAATTTGGGCAAAGTTCTTCGCAACAATTTTCGTATCCTGATCTGATTGAGATACAGAATATGTTTGCGTCATATCCCCTTCAGAAATTTTCATAAGAATTTGAGATAAATGATTCACTTCTTTTTCTTGAAATTGATTGACTTTCCCAATTTTGGATATTGTAGTATTGAGTGCATCACCAATATTTTTGAATGTTTCATATACACTGACAGTATCATCATCCGAATGATCAGGTTGATATTGCTGTGTCATATCACCATCAGCAACCTTTTGAAGCATTGAGGACAGATTGACAACCTCATTATTTTGATATGCACTAATTTTTTTGGCAACATTCATGCTTTGCTTGATTTCTGTTTGATCAAGCATCATGATGAATGAACCAACAATCTGTTTTTCTCTATTTTTTACAGGGATGGCGGTATACATTACATCCATCGGTTGATTCCCCACAGGATGACATTTCATCTCACTGATACTGATTTGTTCTGTTTTTATTGCCTGTTCACATGAACATTCCATTGAATTGCAGGATGTTGTTTGCAATAAGTCATAACATTTTTTGCCGATAAGTGTTTTTTGGTCACGTTTCAATATTTCAGCACCTGATTTACTTATGAATAAAATATTAAAATCTGTATCAATGATAATTGTTGGCATATTGATTGCGTTGATATAACCCAGAAGTACATCTGCAAGGGTATTACACCCATGAATCAAATCCGCATAAGTGCCTTTGAATTTAGAAATATCACCACGTTTTTCAAGTTGACCAGAATCAATATATGAAACGATACCTTCAATTTCCTGAATGACCTCATTGAAAGTTCCGACCATCTGATTGAGTGCATCTGTCATTTGCCCGATTTCATCTTTTCGATTCATGGAAATGGTTTCACTCAGTTTACCATTGGAAACACTTCTGGCAAAACGAACCGCGCGAATGATGGGGTTACTAATCATGCGTTTAACGAGAAAGGCAACAAAGACCAGAACGAATAAGGCAATAAGCAACGAAACCAGCATAATTTTAATGGTCAACTGCTTGATTTGCTCATCAACTGCGTTTTGTTTGTTTTGGATCGCAATTGCAAGATCATCAATGTAGACGCCTGTTCCAATAATCCATTTCCAGGGAGCAAAATAACGTACATAGGATAGTTTGGGTTGATCCTTTGTGAGGCCTTCTTTTGATGGCTTTGGCCAGAGATAGTCAATATATCCATCACCATTCTTTTGACAAATTTCAACAGCAGCTTGAAACAAATTTTTACGAATACCTGATGCACAATTGTATTTTGGATTGTCTAGTACTTTTCCATTAAGGGCTGGAACTGTCGGATGCATGATCATTTTTGGATAAGGTTTGCCTGTATCATTGATCCAAAAATAGCCAACACCAGCATCATAACGCATTTTTTGGATATCATGTCTTGTTTTTTCAATTGCATCAGATAAAGCATCGTCAAGGTATATACCTGTTCCGATAACCCATCCCAATTCTTTAATCAGTCTAACATAAGAAAGTTTGGGCTGATCCTTTGTCAAACCATCTTTTGATGGTTTTGGCCAGAGATAATCAACAAACCCCTCACCATCTTTTTCACACACATCAACAAAAGCCGCAAAAAGGTTTCTCTTTTTACCCAGAGCGCAATCATATTTTGGATTATCCAAGACTTTCCCATTGAGCGATGGGACAGTTGGGTGCATAATCATTTTCGCAAAAGGGCGTGACATATCGTTTATCCAAACATAACCCGAACCATTATCATATCGAATAGACGCTATCTCTTGAATAGCAATCTTTTTGGCTTCATTTTCAGATAATTTTCCTGTTTTTACATTCTTGATTTTGGCATTAATAATTGAATGAGCACTATCAATGATGTTAATCAAGCGATGGCCATACATCTGTTTTTGATATTCAATATTGTGTGAGTTTTCGTAATTTGATTGCATGGTTTCATAAGCAATATTTACATAGTTTTTTAGTTTTTGTTTGATTTGACGACGCTCGTTTACTGTAAAGTCCTTTATTTCTTGTCTTGCTTTTGATTGAATACTATAAATGCCAATCCAGGCAATCAAGGCTTCACTAATTAACAGCGCAATCGTAAACATTATGATCATTTTTGTACTAATTTTCATATGGCCTCCCCTTTAATAAATAATGAAGATATTCGTTTTTTTAATCAGTATAATAGGTTATAGCATTATACCTCGTGTATTTCAATATAAAAAAAGGGGTTGAAAATGGAGGCTTGATAAGGTGCTGTCTATTATGTGCAGCTATTGTGGTAAAAAAAATCGGTATATCTAAAACTTGATGTTCAAGTTTTTTTTATAAAAATAAAACTGAATACACACCTTCAATAAATATCTTGATCATTCGACGAAATAGTTATATAGGTCTCTTATTATGAAACGTTTTGCGATTTTTTTGATATTTTTTACAGGGCTTAATATTGTAACTATCAATATATCAAGCGCCGGTCAAAGTACTGTAATCGTGATGAATACATGTAAAGGCATTGCCAATTATGATACAGTCATACAACATTTTCGTCAAACGCTTTCGTATCCCATAAAAGAATATGATCTTTCATCTGCACGTATTACTTCAAAAAAATTTCAATCAATTTGTTCAAAAACAGATCATAAACTTGTTTATTGCGTAGGCTCAAAGGCTTTTAAGGAATCAATCAAGTATTGTAAAAATAAAAAGATCATTTTTTCATGCATTATCAACTGGCAAAGAATTCTACTCAGCCCAAAATCAGATAATATATTTGGCGTTTCAAATGAATTTAATTCAGAAATGCTGCTGACGCTGTTTCGTTTATTTTTTCCTGAAACCAACGATATAGGCATCATTTATTCTGATCAATACAATAAGGAATGGATTGAAAAGCTCAAGTTCAATGCCAAAAATGTAAACATACGTATCATTGCGCAAAATATATCCCAGCGGAATGCGTTTTATCCTGCCATGATAAATCTATTAAAACAAATAAAAGTATTCTGGTTAATATCTGATCCTGTTGTGATGAAAAACAAAAAAAATCTCTTTGAAATTAAGTATTTATGTAACAAATATAACGTCCCTATTTTTTCATACAATTCATTATTTATAGATTATGGCGTTACACTAACTATTTCATCAGACTTACCAACAATTGGAAGGCAAGCCGCCTCAATTGCCAATGATTTACTGTCAAACAGAAAAATTTCTAATAAAATACAATATCCAGCAGGATCTTATATTTCAGTCAATATGTCTCTGGTGAAAAAATATCAACTAAAAATGAATAATGATGCATTTGGACTCATTAATTATATAAAAGAATAAAGCAAAATGAATTCTATTTTAAAGCCAAAAAAGGGTCTAAAACTAAGTATTAAATGGAAATTTACATTTATTTTCACAACATTAATGATAGGACTGGTCATTTTATTAACTTGGACACATATCTCTACACAAAAAAAAATTATGTATCGCAATTTAGATAGACGTATTCATTTGATGCGCAGTAATCTCATTGAAACAGGTAAAATTCTGATGACAAATCTTTTAATTAATGTAGAAAAAGATATGGCGGTCTTAAATTTTTCAGGAGCTTTTGAATCAATTCAAACTGTAATAGATACCAATAAGGCTGTAAAAGCATCTATACTGATGGATAAGAAAAGAACAGCTATTTTACATTCTGAAAAAAACACATTAGTCAATACAGTTTTAGAAGATGATATTTCAAAACAGGTGGCCAAATTAAAAGGGATTCATGTGTTCCAGTATCAACAGTATAATATAGAAATTGTCAGCCATGTTCAGTTTAGTTCAGTACCATGGGGGCATTTAAGAATTATCCTTGATTTGCAACCATTAGTTCATGAAATCAATGAATCTGAAAGCCAAATACAAAATGAAATTCATTCCATAAAAAAACGCACAATAATCAATACGCTCTTTTTTATTATCATTTCTTTTATGCTGGTTTACTATATATGTTTACGTATTACGAAAAAAATAATAATGTTAACGCATTCAGCAGAACTAATATCCAAAGGCAACTTTTCAATTCAAATTAAGGAATCATCGACAAATGATGAAATTTCTATATTGCAGCGATCATTTAGAATAATGGCTTCAAACTTGAAATCTCTGATTACACGATTGAACAATTATAATAAAAAACTTGAATCTGTTGTTGAAGAAAGAACAATGGAATTAAAGATAAGTGAACAAAAATATAAAGGTCTTTATAATTCCAGTAAGGATGGTATTTTTTATTTAGATATGGAAAATACCTTTGAAAATGCTAATTTCGCATTTATTGAATTGACAGGTTATTCTTCAAGAGAATTAAAAAAAATGAAATTGGAGGATTTAGAGGAAAAAAAATCGGATAAAATTAAAGAAGTCCTCAATGAGATCAAGCAAAAAGGTTTTAGTCATGAAATTGAGGTCAATATTCTTCACAAATCGGGGAGCATTATCCCTGTTGCCATTCATGCATGGCTTTTAAAAAATAATACTGGGACATCTGAAGGTATTTGGGGGTTTGGAAGAGATATATCTGAAAGAAAATTCGCTGAAAATATTCGTGAAGATGTAGAAAGAATGATTCGACATGATATTAAATCCCCACTAAATGGTATTATTGGCCTTTCAAATATTATTCTGGAACATGATACAATTGATGACGCAAATATTAAAAATCTTGAAAGCATTATAGAGTTATCGCTTAATACGATTCAATTAATTGAAAATTCTTTAAAAATGCATAGAATTGAATCAGGTAATTATCAGCTTGAAGCAGAGGACTGTGATTTAATATCAATGCTTCTAAAATATAAAACTGAATATTCTTTGATGATAAAAGAAAAAATAATTGGGCTTGAATATTTTTATGAGAATAAGAATTTCTATGAAGACTCAAATATAACTTGTTTTGTCAGAGGTGAGAAAATCTTGTTAAACTTGCTTTTTGGTAATTTACTAAAAAATGCAATTGAAGCATCACCCAAAAATGAAACAATTACAATCAATATTATACAAACAGATAATGAAATACGAATTAATATCAATAATCAAGGGGTTATACCAAAAAGCATTCGTCCAAAATTTTTTGAAAAATATACCAGCTCTGGAAAAAAAAATGGCACAGGGCTGGGAACTTTTAGTTCAAAATTAATTGCAAAAGTTCATAAGGGAGATATTACATTTGAAACATCACCAACAAAGGGAACAACGCTTATTGTTTCTTTGCCTGCATCAAATATAGAAAAAATTATTGATAGTCAATCCATTGAAAATGATATCCTGGAAAAAGATCCTAATAATAGTAATCTTTTTTTGCGAAATCAAAGATTAAATGTTTTAGTTGTTGATGATTCAACAACTAATCGTTTTATTATGAAACAGGCTATTCAATCTCTGACGAAATGGATTCCATATTTTGCTGTTAATGGTCAGGAAGCGATTACGTCATTTCAAAGCCATTCTATAGATGTTGTTCTGATGGATATGTATATGCCTGATTATAATGGGGATGTCGCAATACAAAAAATTAGAGAAATTGAAAAAGGCAATAATCATATCAATCGAGTGTGTATTATTGTTATTTCTGCTGACACAACAAATTGGATTGAGGGAGCTGATGGTTATGTTTCTAAGAGCTTTAATAGCATAGATCAGTTTATTGATGATATTATCAGAATCATAAATTTGGGTGTATCCCAGAAAAACTGAATTATCGGTACAAGATCCTTGAGAATAATATAATAAAGATGAATACAAGTAAGTACATATGTTATCATATCATGAGAACTCTTTTTGTTATAACTATGGTATGGTCTATTTCACATGCAGAGACCTGCGATCAAATTCTTTTTTATAATTCTGATACAAATATCAATAATTATAAACAATTAAAGATAGAATTTGATAAATTTTTTGAAAAAATAGGCCATTATAAATTTCAGCCTTTTGACGATGAAAATATTTTTGAAACACAACTAAAAGAAAATAAATTTTGTATGCTGATTTTATCAAACTGGTACTATATTCATCTTCAGAAAAAAATGGCATTAATGCCTATCTTGAAAGCTCACAGGAAAGGCGTTGATACCCAAGAAATAGTCCTGATAACAAAAAAAATGAATGATCAGAAAAAAATAGTTTTGGCAAAAAGAACTGTTGCTTCATCAATAAGCTTATTACATTCAAAAGCATTACTCAATAGAATTCTTGATGATAAACATTATGATCAAAATTTGAACGTGCTTCGTGTGCCAAAGGATATTGATGCTCTCATGGCTGTTGGCTTTGGTATGTCATCCTATGCATTATCAACTTTCTATTCTTATCATGCACTTTCTATGATTAATCCATCACTTTACAAAAGGTTCATCTGTATCGGAAAAAAAGTAAAAATACCACTAATGATTTGTGCAGTATTAGATCTGCAAAAACAATCAAAGTTGATTGATGCATTTGTTAATATTGACAAGATTCCTCATGGTAAGAATTCTATTAAAATGCTTGGAATAGATGGCTTTAAATTGTATCAAAGGAACGTGCATCACACACCTTCCCGGAGCAGCAATGGCTTTTAGACACTTTTACAAAACGCGGGTGAAAATTTTATTCGATATATTGCATTTTGGTAAAAACCAATTCAACACAATTATTATTGACAAAATCTTTATGCGTGATTAGTATAAAAAATTATTATTGTAACAAAAAACAGAGAGATAAGTCATATATGAAAAACTCGGTTCAAATAATCATTGTATGTCTTGCATTCCTTGCAATGTATGTTTTTGATTATCATAATATTTATACCTTTATACTGATATTATCAGGTTCATTATGCTGTGCATTATTAACTGATTATCCTGCCAGCCTGGTAGAGAAAGCTGGTGGGGCACTGAGCAAAAGGTATAAAATACCTGCAATTGTTGTGGGAGCAACCTTTTTAGCGATTGCTTCTTCTGCGCCAGAGTTATTTACATCATTATGCGGCGTTATCTTTTTTCAATCATTTTCAATAGGTATGACAGCAATTCTTTGGTCATCACTTTTTAACACCTGCATGATTAATGGTGTGTGTGCAATAAAAAATGATTCCAATATTGAAGTGGATAAAAACTTATTATACAGAGATATGGCTATATTTGTGATTGTTTTAACACTGTTTCTGTACTTTTCAATAGATGGTTTGCTTCAGCACTATGAATTCTTACTCTTAATCTGTATTTATTTTTTATATATCTTTTATCTGGCCAAAGATCCGGGTGAACCTTACAAAGAAGGCGAAGATTACTCTTCTTTACATATTTTTTCGTTGTTTTTTTTCGGCCTAACCTTGATTGCTGTTTTATGCTATTTTATGATTCAGTTTGGCGAAACAGCCATACATTCTGCTGATACATTATGGGGAGTTGTTATCCCTGTCAGTATTTTGGGGGCAACAATATATGGTTCAGGTACATCATTTGCAGACTTGATGGTCAGTATCAAAGCCTCAGAAAAAAATGAAATTGGCGCCGCAATTAGTAATGCCATTGGAAGTAACACTTTTGATATCGCAATAGCACTCGGCTTTCCAGGCTTAATTTACACATTATTGTATGATTGTATTACAATTAACATTATGAGTGTCATCACCATAACAATCATGCTGTATATTGGTATACTCATTACAAGTGTTTTTTTGTATACAGGTAAGTCATTAAGCAAGCGCGAAGGCTATATTCTAACTTCATATTTTTCGATTTGTTTAATCATCCAGTTTTATATCAGTTTTAAGTATGGTTACTAGTTGCTTGCCTTGAACATAAACCGAAATCCATCCAATGGCCCGCAACCAATGTAGGGGCGAATCCTTATGTTCGCCCTCCCAACTAAAACCGAAAACGTACCTATGTCCATGTATCGGAAAAATAAAATCCTGCTTTATATTGGTTCAAATGCAATTCCGCTTGCTAAGGCACGCGGCTCTGAAAATTTCGGCAGCTTTTTGATCTGAGCCGCGCGCGTTAGCAAGCGGTACTGTACTTGAAGCAAATATCAAACAGGCTTTCCGAAGACGCAAAAAAAAGTTAGGCTAATCTAAAATTTGCCCGAAGGGCACTATGTTCAAAATGAATATGTATTTGTGAACATCGATTTGATTTCGGTTTTTGTAACTGAAATGTTAGTAATTGAACTTATTCCCCTTACCTGTGCATACGCCATCAAGCTAGTTTGCGCTTAACCTGACGGCTATCGGGACTAACCTTTTGCTGAAAGATCTAGATTTGGAGCAGTATTTTTCGATCCAAGGTACTGTTTGGTTATTTTTTCAGCTGAACGTCCAACAACATATCCGCCTAAACCGATCTGAAGCAATGGCCAGGCTTCATTTGGCAAACGATTCGGCAGAAAATTAAAAGAATCAAGAACTATCAGAATAAGAAAAGTCAGCATCGTAATTGGCCGCCAATTTCTTTGCAACCATGAATGACCAGTCGCTTCAGCAGAAATAATATTCGTTTGGCTTGCAAGCAATTGACTTTCATATTCAATTACTTTAGCAAGTAGCTCATTCTCTATTGCTTTAATATGACCCTGCATTTTTAATTTTTCTTCATCACTCGTGTGTAACTCGTCAATGAGTTCAACCGCTGGACGAAAAATATTACTAACAAATGAAAAAACACTGGCAAACGCCATAAAACCTCCTTGTATAAAAACTTAACATACGTTTTGTTGAAATGAATGATAATGATCATTTATCCATTTTCCATATTTTTTTTTCTGACCGCTTCCATTATAATAGGCGGCAAATCCTTCAAAGTCTTTCGAGCTTAATCTATTTATCATAGAATCTGAAAAAAAATCGAATAAACCTTTAATTTGATATGTAATATCTTTTGAAAAACAATTGAACATTTCCTCAACTGAACGATAACCGATTCTTTCATAATGAAATCCCATTATCTGTGGTGCTCCCATACTGATTGACAACATGGCACTATCAGAATCCAAACTTCGTGCAAATTCAAACGCCTCCCATTCTTTAAACTGATTTCCATGAAAGGACAGCCATCTTGTGTTACTTTTTTTACGCCATTTATGTTTTGTCCAAACCTTTTCTGAGTTGTACCGGAAATGTTCCTTAAAAATCTCTGGATTTTTTCGACCCCAATACTTCCAAAATTTATGATTTTCAAAACGAATGATCATGCGGTTATTATTGTTTTGTTCGAATCCTTTTCCGGAGCTTTCAACGCATAAGACAGCAACGACACTGCCAACATCAATACCTTTTTCAGAACTGAGCTTTTCAAGCAAATTGCCGTACCTATTCCATGCCATGGCTACTTTCTTTTGAGTAGAAGATCCTGATACTTGCATTAAATGCTTTGGCTGCAATTGGACAGTTGACTGCATTTCAATTTCTTTAGGCTCAGACACATTTTCACTATCATCATCATCATCGGCTATTTTCGTTCGATATTCTTCATAAATGTTTTTTATCTTTCTGATATATTTATTTGTGACAAACGAACGTGAGCCATTCAGAATAATTTCACTCCAATCACCATAGTCAGCTTCTACTTTGAGTTTCATACCCTGCATCACCTGTCCTAAAACAGGTGCACTTTGATTCGGACTGGCCCTAACATTTAGAACATTTGCAATAACCTCAGCAGTATAGTGCTCAAAAGGAGAAAACAGGTCAACATATTCATGAGAAACATAACCAATATCATTATTAAATTCGATTTCTAACCAGTTTTGGATATGCGAGATAATTTTTACTCTGGTTCCGGAAGTCAATACGCCTTTAATAGAACCGGTAATGGATGGTATGTCTCTGACATTTAGTTCACGAGCATTAATCAATCCTTGCAAGTCAGAAGGTTGTGAATTAATTATCATATACTCTTTTGCAACAAAACCGATTGAACCATTATATTGAATTTCCAACCAATTGTCTCGGATGCCTATTACATTGACAACAGCGTTCTCAGTAATGACACCTAACACTCTGCCAGAAAAACTTGGAATTGAACGTATATTCAATGCCGAAGCTGATACTGTTGCTAACATTATTAAACCTTTCTTTTTTTATGTAAACGCCCTGGTTTGCACTAAGAACACGTTGTAGCACCTGCTGAAGATTCAACGTGATAACAAAAACAGGCGGAGTCTATGTTCGATAAATTTATGGCTGCTTACATATCAATAAAACGAAAATTCTTGGATTTTGGGGGTTCTATTTTTTTTAGTCCTAACAAGTGCGATGCATAACAACCTGAAGCCTGAAGTATCATCATGATGAAATGTTCATAGTGCTTCGCTCTGAAAGAATGACATATAAAAAACAAAATAATTACGCAAAGAGCGTACCTGATCGAATTATGTAAGGCCCTTTCATAGCTTTTCGGAAAACAATTGCAATAATTATGCCATAATTATGCCATATTTTTATGTAATGTATTATCAATTGGTTATATTGACATATGGAAGTATTTATGCCAAGTACTTTAAAAAATAAATTGAAAGATCGGCTATAACTCTACATATTATTTTTATATTTATTAATAACTTATTGGCCAGGCACTGGTTAAAACGCATGTATTTTTATATTTAGTCTTGCGATTTTTTTTGGGGGCTGATATATAAAAAAGATTAATGAGATCCAACAAATTTAAGGAGCACAATGAGATTACTTTTAACGCTTATATTTGCCTTTATTCCTTTGCATGCCTGGGCAACCAGTACAGGAATGCCTTGGGAAGGACCCATGAATCAGATATTGAATTCTTTGACTGGTCCCTGGCTTAAATTTGGCAGTGTGGTTGCGATCATGTCTACTGGCCTTGCACTTGCATTGGGGGAAACGTCAGGATTTCTAAAAAAAATGATCATGCTGGTTTTAGGTCTTTCAATAGCTTGCGCTGCTTCTGGATGGGGCTTGAGTTTCTTTGGTTTTGCTGGGGGATTTTGTTTTTAACAACAAAATTTGATAATATGAAATCAAAATAAATATATGAAAATACCGCTTTATCAGAGTACAACAGAACGAATTATGATTGCCGGACTTCCACGCAGTATTGCAATTATTGGTGGCACACTGGCAGCAGCGATCGTACTGGGTTTTCAATCTTTGTGGGCAATTCCATTTATTTTCATTGGATATATCATTCTTGTCCTTTTATATAAAAAAGACATGTATTTTATTGAAATACTTCTTGATCACATAAAAGAAGATGATTATCTTTTCCCTTAATGAGTACTGATGTTTTATTTAAAAGAATACTTAAAACAACCCAAAAAACTAGCGCATCGTCTGCCCTGGGCACTACTGATAGCACCTGGAGTTGTTTTAAACAAAACAGGTTCATTTCAATCAACAATTGAATATCGTGGACCGGACTTGTATTCTTCAACTGAGAATGAACTGGACGTCATCAGCGCCCAGATTAATAATGCCCTGAAGCGACTGGGCGAAGGGTGGTCATATTTTTTTGAAGCCCAACGTCGTGTTTGTTACCAGTATCCAGAAACCAAGTGGCCAAATCTGGCCTCTCGTATTATCGATAGTGAACGAAAAAAGCTGTTTTTTGATACAGGAAATCACTATGTAAGCCGATATTTTTTTACATTTTCATATATAGCGCCTTTAGAAAGTGTAAAAACAATTTCAGATTCTTTTATTAATAAACCGGTAAAAGCGGAATTACATTATGACAAATATCTGGAATATTTTCAGGATGAAGTCAAAAAAATTGTCAATATTATCGCCACAGTTTTTCCATATACAATGTTTCTGAACGATGATGAGACGCTAACATATTTACATTCCTGTATCTCAACGAAATATCATACAGTTAAAATGCCCAAAACGCCAATTTTTCTAGATTACTTACTTGCCGATGAAATTCTTGAAGGAGGCCTGACACCTAAATTGGGGGATTATTATCTTAAAATAATTACTATTAAAGGTTTTCCCCATGAAACCGGTCCACAAATTTTGGCTGAAATGGATTTGCTGGATTGTGAATATCGATGGATGAGTCGATTTATTTGTCTGGATAAATTATCCGCATTGCGAGAGTTAAAAAAATATGCACGACAGTGGTTTGCAAAACGTAAATCTTTATGGAGTCTTATTAAGGAAGCATCATTAAATGAATATGAAGATTTACGCCAAAATAATGAAGCCATTGTCAAATCAGAAGAATGTGATGCCATTTCAGAAATGGTTTCATCAAATCTTGTTTCAGCTGGATATTATACTTCTTGCATTGTTTTGTGGGATAGTGATCTACAAAAACTAACTGAAAAGGTAAGATCTGTAGAGCAAGTACTCAATTCCTCTGGTTTTGTTACTGTTAATGAAACGTTCAATGCAATTCAGGCATGGTTTGGATCACTTCCAGGACATAATTGGGCAAATATCCGACGACCTTTGATTACATCAATGAATTTGTCACACCTGTTACCCATTTCAGCAGATTGGGCTGGCCCTGAAATGAATACACACTTAAACGAGCTGCCTTTATTTTATGCAAAAACTTCTGGCAACACCCCTTTTCGATTTAGTAATCATATAGGAGATGTAGGCCATATGATGATTGTTGGGCCGACTGGAACTGGCAAATCAGTTTTATTGAACTTTATGGCATCCCAGTTTTTTCGATATAAGAATGCGCAGATTTGCTACTTTGATAAGGACTATTCTGCAAAAGTCACCACATATGCAATGGGAGGAGAGCATAATGATTTGGGAGATATTGATCATATTTCATTTCAGCCTTTGAAACAAATTAACGATGAGATGGAAAGAAACTGGGCTTTGGAATGGCTATGCAATAATCTTATACAAGACAATTTTCAGTTAACACCGCCCATTAAGAATGAATTATGGGATGCGTTATGCAATTTGGCGTTATCACAAATTGATCAACGAACAATAACAGGCCTTGTTGCATTACTTCAGGATAGACAATTAAGAGAGGGGTTGGCTCGCTATACATTATCTGGACCATATGGATATTTATTGGACGCAGATAATGATCATTTAGATCATTCTTTTTGGCAATGCTTTGAAATGAATTACCTTATGAAATACATTCCTCAGGCAGTTGTGCCAGTATTGACGTATTTATTTCATATGCTGGAAAAAAAATTTGATGGGCGTCCATCAATGATTATTCTTGATGAAGCATGGCACTTTTTTTCGCATCCATTGTTTGCCCGGCAAATAAAAGATTGGCTCAAAACATTGCGAAAAAAAAATGTATCTGTCATTTTTGCAACACAATCACTGGCTGATATGAATGATACACCGCTATTGAACACGCTGGTTGAGTCATGCCCAACACGAATATTTATGCCTAATAAAAAGGCGCGGGATGAAAATGTTTATAAACAATACCAACAATTTGGGCTGAATGAAAAACAGATTGAAATCATCGCGACAAGTTTACCCAAGCGCGAGTACTATATTCAATCAGACATTGGCAATCGTCAATTTGAATTAGGCTTAGGCCCCACAGCTATCGCGATTCTGGGTGCTGGTACACAACAAGATCTAACGATTGCAAATGAATTAAAAGACATTGAAACAGATACTTTTACCCAAAATTATTTAGAAAAAAAGGGGGTGAACTATGACAATTAAACAAAAAATAATATGTTTGCTTTTGATCATGATTCCATCACATGCTGCCATTGCAAATTTACCTGTGATGGATGTGGCGAATCTCATTCAAAATGTCCAAAACACACTGTCTGTATTTGAGCTAGATCTTAAAAGTATGCAATCACTAGCCAATCAGACCAAACAATTGGCAAATGATAGCCAAAAAATTGAAAATCAAATTCGTCATCTTGAATACATGGTTCAAAACCTGAAACGTTTGAATATTGTATTGAGAGACCCAAACCTTTCAACTGTTCAAAAACTCAATCAAATGTGCTATACAACACAAGGGATTGGATATGGCGCCATTGATGTAAACAACACATATGAGGATTATATAAGAAAAAGAAAGCACCTTCTATCAAGTAAAATGCTTGAAAAAGGCCAACAAAAACTGCTATTTGAAACAAATCAAAACAATGAAAATACACTGATGCTTCAGGAAGAATGTCTTGAAAATATTGAAATGGATATTGCAGATGTCAATGCATCACTTCATCGTTCCAGAAATGCTGCAGGGATGATGGAAGCACTTCAAGTAAACAATGAATTACTGGCGCAGCAAATCAAACAAGCAATGCGAACCCAACAGTTACTTATATCGCGGGGCAATGTTGACTATTCTGTATTAAATGAAGACCAATCCAAGCAATTTATGATGAATCTTCGCCATGAATATTTGATGTCGGATTTCGCAAAACCGATAAAGACAGAGCCTTTAACAGATATGCCATAGGAAAGCAATGTAAAAAATATGAATTCCGGAATCTTGACAGAAATGCTGACCCGCTTCACCGAAGTGGCCACATTGGGATATACAGCCTTATTACCAGAAGCCATGTATCTGATGAATTTCTTCATTATCATTGAAATTATATTCTTAGGTGTTTTTTGGGCATTGGGAAGCGGAAATATTACAGTATCTGTTATTCAAAAAATTACAGCAATTGGTGCTTTTTTATGGATAATATCCAATGCCCATGACATTTCAAAAGCAATAATCACTTCACTGGGTGAATTGGGGATGATCGCTGGCGGGCAATCTGTAAGTATCGCAAACCTCTTTGATCCTTCAACAATTGTGGGTTTTGGATTTACAGCAACCTATCCTATATTTAAAAATACAGGGGGCGTTTGGACTGCATTTACAAGTCCGGTGGATTCAATTCTTTTTGCTTTTTGTGGTATTATTATTTTGTTTAGCTATTTTGTAATTGGTTGGAATATTTTTATTACAATTATTGAGTTTTATTTATTTACAGTATGTAGTGTCATACTTATTCCATTTGCACTGTTCAAACCCACTTCATTTTTAGCGCAAAAAGCTATAAATGGAACATTTGGATTGGGAATTAAATTTATGGTATTGGGATTTATCATTAGTATTTCATACAATACTTTAAAAACGCTTTCCATTCCAGATGATCCCACATACCATCAGTTGTTTTCAATGGTTTTAGGCTCAGGCGCGATTTCATATTTATGCTGGCATGCCCCATCATTGGCATCAACGATTATTTCCGGTGGATCTCCCAATTTGTCAATTGGAGGTGTTTATGGGGCATTAGGTTCTGCAACAGGAACAGCCATTAAAACATCAACCGCTGTTCGCTCACAAGGTGTTGCAGCTGTTCGTCAGGCTGTAAATATGAGTGGTTCAATGATAAAATGATAATATAATAAGAGATTATTATGATACAAACAGAGAAAATAAACTTTACATCGGACTCAAACGCTGAAACACCATATCAACACGCAAAACAAGAATTTGACAATCTAATTGGCAATGCACGATTGCAGGCATATCACTGGCGGCTAGCTTTTTTTTGTACAGTTCTTGTTTTGTGTGTTACTGTGATTGGAATGATTTTTTTATCCAGTCAATCAAAAATTATTCCTTATATTGTTGAAGTTGATTCAACAGGAGCTGTCCGATTAGTTGGCAAGGCGCACAAAATTAATTATGAACCTAATATTCAAACCATTAAATATTTTTTGAGTCTGTTTGTTAAAAATATTCGTAGTATTCCGGCTGACCAGGTATTGCTAAAAAAAAATTTTTTAAATGCGTATAATTTCGTGACAACAAAGGGTCGAAATCTTTTAAATGAGTACGCCAGAGGATATGATCCATTTACAAAACAGAAGGAATATGTTATTTCAATTGAGATTTCGAATGTGGTCAAAATGAGTGATAAAAGTTATCAAGTTCAATGGACGGAACAGGTTTTCTCGAAAAATGGTCGTATGATCAACCAAAACAGATACACTGGCATTTTTACCATTAATTTTTCAACCCCCACTGATGAAGATATACTTCAAAAGAATCCATTGGGGCTATTTATTGATTTTTTTAATATTTCAAAAAATCTAAATTAGAAAGTTTTTCTATGCGTAAGTATACAAAGAAAGGTATTTTAATAGCGTTGTGTCTTGTATTTTTTACAGGCTGCCATTTTTTTTCTAAAAAAAAAGAATATATTTTTCCAGCCAAGAAAGTTCAACCTGAAATCGTAGTAGATAAACAACCTGTTGTCGCACCGCCAATTGATCCTTCAAAAGGACAAAATTCATCTGTAGCTGTTATGAAACAGCAAAAAAAAGTTTCAACCCATAGAATTATTGAATACGCAAATAAGCGTGCTGCTTACAAACCTACACAAGAAAGTTGGATTAATGCATTAACTGTTTATGATTACATGGAAGGTGCTCTCTATCAAGTATATTGTTCACCTTTACATATTACAGATATTATGCTTGAACCAGGAGAAAAACTTACAGAATCCCCCGCTGCAGGGGATACTGTTCGATGGGTTATTGCTGTGACATCCAGTGGATCTGGCAGCAAAAAACGTGTTCATATTCTTTTAAAACCTGTTGCCAGTGGACTGCATACCAATCTTGTCGTAACAACCAGTCGTAGAGTTTATCACCTTCAGATACATAGCCTAAAAAAAATGAACCACGCGCAAGCCGGTATTTCATGGCGATATCCACATAACAATCTCGCATCTACGAAACAGTTTATCATGAATCAAAATCTGGATGAAGAAAACTACCAGATCAATGTGGATGTTAAAAAATTGAATTTTCACTACACCATTGAAGGCAGAGCGCGATGGAAACCCATTCGGGTATTTGATGATGGCAAAAAAACGTATATCCAATTTCCAGATAATATTGAAGTTGGAGAATTGCCGCCCCTTTTTGTAATAGCTCATGAAGATAAACCTCAAATCGTGAATTATCGCTTTAAAAGTAATTATTATATTGTTGATCGTCTTTTTTATAAAGCATTGCTTCAAATCGGTCAGAGAAAACCTCAACAAGTTTATCTTATCAATAACAACTATTAATATCTGATTATTATGATTGAAAATATTAACCCACTACCGTCTGGTATCCGAAAAATTAACAAACGAATGGTTGTCAGTATATTATCATTTGTATTTTTCGTATTGCTAGGGGTTCTGTTTATAATGACAATTGCAGAAAAACAATCTTCACAAAAAAAGTCAGCCTATGAGGAAAGTGCTTCCACGTATATCTCCAAAGATTCAATCAATGTTGAAACGCTTCAATTATTACCAGATGGATATAGTGATATAAAACAGCAATCACCGAAAGATACATCTCCTGAGCCCCAAAAAAATGAATCCAAACGCCCCCCTGAAAAAGTTTACTTACCAGGAACTGAAGTTCCTACAGCAAAAAAAGACCCAACAGGTGTAAAAGAACAAAAAATTTCATCCAAAGAATTATCTGCTCAAAACTATTTGCCAACAGCTTCTGGTCAGGATATTCGTCCAGGAGCAAGTTATCAATATCGAAGTCAAGAAGAAATTGAAAAAGAGAAAGCGCTTAAATCACAATTATTATTTTTTGGTTCAGGAAAAAATAAAAAAATCAAAAAAGATGAAACCATCAATACACAATTACATGCCAATGCCAAAAAACAAAGACAGGCCATCATGAGCGATCTTATTGATCATATCCAACCCAGCCAAAGTCTTTCAGAAACAAAAGTCGATCAACAATCAAAAAAAGCATTTTTTGAATCAAACAATCAAGGTGCTGTTTATCTCAATCAGCGTATTCAAGACCCTGTATCGCCCTATCAATTGATGGCGGGCACTGTTTTGCCGGCGGTTTTGATTTCTGGCATAAACTCTGACTTACCGGGACATATTATTGCACAAATTAGAGAAAATGTATTTGATACTGTTCATGGACGATATTTACTTGTTCCCCAAGGGACAAAACTTTTGGGATCTTACGATAACATGGTTTCATGGGGACAAGATAAGGTCATGCTTGTTTGGAGCCGTTTGATCATGCCAGATGGCGCAACTATTGTTCTGGATAATATGCCAGGCGTTGACATTATGGGCTATGCTGGACTTAAAGATCGGGTAAACAATCATTATATGAAAATTGCAAGTGCTATTTTAATGAGTACTTTTTTGAGCGTCGGGACACGAAGGCTTGCAGGAGAAATAAATGATAATGATCCTACTTTTGCCCAGGAGATGACATCAAGTGCGAGTGCTGATATCAATCAAGCAGGACAAAAAATTGTTACTCGTCATTTAAATGTGCCACCAACATTGGAAATACGTCCTGGCTTCCCCTTTAATGTAATGGTCAACAAAGATATTATTTTACGTCCATATGAACAGTAAGGTATTGAAATATTTTTTATTGACAAGTATCTTGTTAACTCTTGTGCTATATGTTTTCAGTTCATATTTTGTTATTCAATTGTCAAAAAGTCTTCCATTCGGGCTGTATATCAAAAAAACTGTTCCGAAAACAATTCCAATAGGAGCACTTGTGTTATTCGAAATACCTGCTGATACTAGAGAGATAATGGTTTCTCGGCATTGGATTCCAGTTTATGTAAAGTATTATTTCATGAAACCTGTTGCAGCAAAAGCTGGAGACCATATAATAGTGGATTCAAGCGGTGTATTTATCAATGAAAGATATAAAGGACCGGTGCATCAAGTAGATCAACAAGGCCTTAATCTTCCCATGATTATTTTTAATGATATTTTGAAAAAAGATACATACTTTGTACTCGCTTCATCAAAGAATTCTTTTGACAGCAGGTATTTTGGACCAATTCATAAACAGTCGATTATCAATATCGTTGAACCATTTTTAACTTTTTAGTTGAGAATAGTATGAATAAGTATAAATTTCATGGCAAGTCCTATGAGGGATTTGAAACCCTTTTTGAGCCTGTAAAAAAATCATTTTGGTTGCAAGTTCGAATTGTTATTGGATTATTCATTTTGCAAACCATATTGTTTTGTGTTTTTACCTGGTATTATTATGATGATTACACGGTAAGGGCTTCTTTTCAATGGTTACTAAGCAAAGGGGTATCTGTTTATTTTCCCCATGCGCCCATGTATTTTTATCAGCCAGATGATACAAAAGTGATGTTATCTGCTCAAGAAATCTTTTTCAATTCAAAGCTATCTTCTTTTGCACGTTACTATCTAAAAGAGATGCTCAATATCTTTATATATTGTTCACTTGTTTATTTTTCTTATCCCATATTTTTAATATGGACACGAAAACGTTCTCGAAAATTATTGTACAAAATGTATTTAAGCGGTGCAAACTTGATTTCACCTCAGCAATTCAAAAAAAATGTTCGAAAGAAAAAAGACAAAACGGCCTTTCCATGTGGAATAATTCAAATGCCAGTTTCTTCTGAACAAAAGCATTGCCTTATGATGGGGGGAGCTGATAGTGCGCGAAATACATTTGTTTGTCAATTGATTCATCATCTGAAAAAAAATAACAAAAAAACAATTATTTATGATCCTTCTGGAACATACTTGAGCCGATTCTATAATCCAGAAACTGATATGATTTTTAATCCAATTGATACAAGAACCATCGGTTGGTCACTGATCAATGAAATTGAGACTGAACTGGATTACGATGCCATTACTTCATGTTTGTTGTCCGATCTTTCAAATTCTGAAATGAAAGCCAGTGTAAAATCTGTTTATAAAGGAATTTTTGCAAGCTGTATACATCAAAAAAAAACTAATAATATCGATATTTATAATCTTTTATCCGGTGACTTTCAATCTATTTCTCTGGCGTTAAAAGATGTTAAAAATGCCCAGGAAGGATACCGATACATATATGATCATAAAACACGACATGCAACAGGTATATTATCAGTTGTATCACAATATAGTAAATGTTTTGAGTACATGAGATTCAATGATGGTCAATTTCGCATGCGCAAATGGTTAAATGATCCAGGAGGTTGTATCTTTATCAGTACAGATTTGAAAGCTCATGATAAACTCATGCCTGTTTTAACCCTTTTTCTGGATTTACTTTTTCAACGTTTATTGTCTTCAGAAAAATTAAATCATCCAGTTTATTATATATTGAACGATTTCATTTCTCTAAAAAGAGCAAATTATCTCCAACGCATGTTATTGGCTTCCGCATCGAAAGGCGGAAGAGTTTTTTTGGGATGTCAGGATTTTGATCAAATTGATAAAGTATATGATCGTGATGATCGGTATCTCATTGTCAATAATTGTGGGAATTTTGTTTTTTTTCGAATAACCAATCCTGTATCAGCAAAAATTTGTTCAGATATAATCGGCGAAACAGAGTTTGTGGAAACAGGAAGAACGCTTACAGGAGCCAGTAAACAACTTCAAAAAAAAAGAGAGCCATTATTGTTCCCAACGGATATTATGAATATGAATCCACGCTTTGCTATTGCTCGTTTTTCAGGTTATGATCCGGTTATGACTTCTTTTACAAAAAACAAATACCCTGTAAAAATACAGAATCTGATCAGGAAAAATGTTTAACCATGTATTCATCCAATACAAAAATTAGAGAAAAAGAAAAAAATACACGTATTTACGATATGTTATTAAGTGCCCTTGGCGAGGATATCAGATCATATTTGAGTGATGATGATGTCATTGAAATTATGTTAAATCCTGATGGCAAGTTATGGATTGATCGTTTAAGCCAGGGCAGACTATTCACCAAAAAAATAATTGAAAAAGCAGATGCAGAAAGAATTATCCGAATTGTCGCGTCACATGTTGATGCTGTTTGTAATTCATCGCACCCCCTGGTTTCAGCAGAACTACCTCATTCCGGTGCACGTTTTCAGGGGATGCTGCCTCCCATTGTTATCAATCCAATATTTACGATTCGAAAAAAAGCTGTCCGCATATTTACATTATCAGATTATGTGCGTCAAAATATTATGCCAGAAAAAGTGACTCATTTGATTCGCCAGGCTGTTCATGATCGACAAAATATTCTTATCGTGGGCGGGACAGGCTCTGGTAAAACGACACTTGCCAATGCCATTTTGATGGAAATGGCTGCGTATGATCATCGAATGATCATTATTGAAGACACACTTGAACTTCAGTGTTCAGCAAAAGATTATGTGTCCTTGCGAACAACAGATCTTGTCACTATGGAGCAACTTTTGAAATCAACAATGCGACTTCGCCCGGATAGAATTATCGTTGGCGAAGTTCGTGGCGGTGAAGCATTAACCCTTTTAAAAGCCTGGAATACAGGTCATCCAGGCGGTCTTGCAACAGTTCATGCCAATAGTGCGGTGCAAGGATTAACACGTCTTGAACAATTAATTCAAGAGGTTATTATTGGAGTGCCCCGCCAGTTAATTGCTGATGCAATTCACTTAATTATTTATATTCAACGTAATGGGATTGAACGAAAAGTAAAAGAAGTGATCCAGGTTGAAGGGTATCAACAGACGTATAAGACGCTAGAATTATATCAATTATCTAAATAAAAAATCAAAATCAGACAATAATTATTCAAAAATATAAAACTATTGATACATCTGGCTAAAGTAATAAATAAAAAGAAAATATACTAAGTAAGAAATCACAGCCATTGTCAATAGATTAACAATACATCCTGGTAATTTGAATTTTGCTTGCTTGTCACCGATTGTAGATCTTTCATTCTGAGAAAACAGTTGTTCAATATGTTCTTTAAATAAAATATTTTTATTGGGAACAGGTGAAAGCAAAACAGTTCCTGTTCCACTCACAGCGTTTACCCATCCCTCTCCAGAAGTAATTGTTTTAATCATTGAACGTGAAATCTGTCTTGCTTCAAATTCGAGAGATTCGCTTCTCGCCACAATAAAAGGACCATCAACAATTAATGTATCCTTTTCCAGTTGAATTATTTCAACAGGCCCAGGAACAGAAATAATAACGCTCCCTGTCCCTTTAACAAGGGTTTGAACCAAACCTTCCCCAGACATCATACCTGTTAACGCTTTATTTACTGAAATATCGATTGTGAGCCCTGAATCTGATGCACAGAAAGCACCTTTATCAATAATGAAAACGTCATCATTCATTTTTAATTCATAATAGTCATTAAAAGATGGTGTAAGAAACAGAGTTCCTGTTCCTTGATATAAAGGCTTAAATATATTTTCACCACTCATCTTTGCCTTCAGTATTTTTTGGGGTCCAGGCATGGGATTTTCCATTGTGATATTCCCCTGGTAGTAATGCATCAGGCCAGATTCAACAACGATAGTTTCATCTGCCATTCGAATCTCAACATACTGTACATCATTTTTTGAATGGATGATATATTTCGCCATAATTTTTATTACCTGCTTTCCAAAAACAAAAAAACATTTATTTTTGTCACTATTTCGTGTAATTGAATAAATAAACAATAATTTACTTAGGAGGTGAACAATGAATATAACCTATGCCATTATTATTTCATTATCAGTGATAATTTTAATTATAATGCTCGTTTTTTTTATCCCTGCAACCTTTTTTACAGTAAAACAACAACGTGTTGCTATTATTGAACGATTTGGAAAATTTGCCAGGGTCTCACGTTCTGGACTGCGTATGAAAATCCCTGTTATTGAAAGAATTGTTGATTTTGTTAACTTAAAGATACAACAGTTAGATGTCAAGATTGAAACAAAAACAGGTGATAATGTATTTATGACCTTAACAATTTCAGTACAATATAGAGTGCTTGCAAAAAGCGCCAATGATGCTTATTACAAACTGGATAATTCCAAAGATCAGATCAGATCATATGTGTTTGATGTTGTCCGTGCAGTTGTTCCACAATTAGATATTGATGACGTATTCAAAAACAAGGATGATATCGCTATTGCTGTTAAAACAGAGCTGACTGACACCATGAAAGAATTTGGGTATCTGATAGTCAAAGCTTTGGTCACAGACATTGAACCTGATAAAAAAGTAAAAGATTCTATGAATGAAATTAATGCTGCCAAAAGATTTAGAATGGCATCTGAGCAAAAAGCTGAAGCAGACCGAATTGTTATTCTAAAAAATGCAGAAGCAGAGGCAAAAAGAAAAGAGTTAATTGGTCAGGGGCTTGCAGAAAAAAGAAAAGCAATTGCTCGTGGTATTAAAGATGCTGTTGAATCTATTAAACTTGCATTACCTGACATTTCTTCCAAAGAGAATATTAATTTTTTACTGATGTCACAATATATAGAGACCTTGAAAGAAATTGGTAGTCAATCAAACACCATGATGGTGCCTTTTACACCCAACCTGCTATCTGTTTTAGAACAACAATTTAGATCTGCAATTGATCAAATGAATGAATAAGAATTAAACATATAACTCCTGCAAATCAATGCTTACTTGAAAAGAATTTTTTTGTTATATGTTCTTTTGCCATCAAAGGAATCTTTCAACGTCAACCATAGGTATTTTGGGCGTTTTGCCTCACCAGGAAAAAATAAAAAACCTCTGGTAATACATCCTGCCCGAATTATCTTATGTTCGATCAGTGTTTCATTAAAACTTTTCAGGGACTTTTTTTCTTCATCATCTTTTTCCAATGCTTTAACAGCACCATATACAGCACCAGTACCTGCACCGACAGCGGCGCCAGTTCCAGCTGTTTTGCCAATTTTATCCCCGGTTACTGTACCAATAATCGCACCTGTTATTGCTCCAATAGCTGCTGCAATCATCCCTTTTTTTCCTGCTTCCTTAATCGCTTTTTTATCTTGAGCATGTTGCGTTGCTCGCGCTTTAGCAATATCACCAGTTAACACTTCCCACATATTGCCATTATTTTCTTCAAGAAATGTCTGGTCGACAACAACTTGATAATCGGTATATCCTGTGTTTTTAAAAACAACCTGAACAGGAAGCATACCTGCACCATGTATATCAAATCCAAAGGTCTTTTTATCTTGTCTGGGCTTGTTAAATACTTCTGCAGCTGCAATAGTCTTATCAATTGAGACTGCATTTCCATAAACTGATGGCATTTTAAAGCGAACTGGCTTGGCGACAAAAGCCTTGGAACAAGCCATTGTAAGCATTAAACAAAACAAGAAAGCTATTATGGTAAAACGTTTCATGTGAAAAACTCCTTAAATAAATGATAAGGTATGAAAGCAACAATATACAACATAAACGAAAAAAGAATCAGCATAATTTGTACCAGGCGAATCGAATGTATGAACACAATACTTATTTTCAATAAGATGTCAAGAATAATTGAAGTTTCTTTAACAAATGAGCTGGATTAAATATGTGATTTGCGTTGATATCATCTTGCGCCATAGATGGGGGCGATAGTATCGCCGCTAACAAAAAAATATACCACAAGAATAATATAATTTGTCTTGACAATGGTGTCTACCATAACCAAAAAAAATTATTCATCAAGATATCATGACATTTTAATAAAAACATGCTAATGAATATTCAAAAAATATGTTTCTCATTTTGAAAGGCCGGCGTTTACATTTTCTGGCGTGGAACGTGCAAATCTAAAAAATAGAACTACAGTCGTTTAATATAACATCATTTTAAATGGGAAACTTATTTTCAGAGAATTTTTAATGATGTTTAACAAAGGCACAGAGTTTACTAAAACATAGTTTTAAACTATTATACGTTAAGATAAATAGAGAACTAATTTTTCGCGTATTCCTATAACCGTCCAATGCTGGTTTTTCTTGGAATATTTTTTGCCCTTTCAAGGCAAAAAATATTCCAAGAAAAACCAGCATTGGACGGTTATAGCTTGTCGATAATTGGGAGGACTATTGATACCGAGCATTGATCAATGTTTGCAAATGATGGATAAATACTTTATGCCATCCCATATTCGTGCCCATTCAATGCTTGTTGCACGAATTGCCATGTTAATTGCATCACAACTTGATTCTCAGGGAATAGAGGTTTCAATTGAAAAATCTGTAAGTGGGGCATTGATGCATGATATTGCAAAGTTTCCCTGCATTCAATCCCATGAAGACCACTGTCAAAAAGGTAAGGAAATTTGTGAAAATGAAGGCTTTTATGAAATTGCAGATATTGTTAATGAACACGTTATATTAAGAAACCCAATTGTTTCCGATCAGTATAATGAAAAAGAAATTGTCAATTATGCAGATAAACGCGTATTGCATGATCAAATTGTAAGTCTTCAGGCACGTATGGATGATATTAAAGTTCGATATCTGCCAAAGTGTCCGCATATTGACATCACTATGTTTAATTATCATTATGATATTTGTAAAAATGTGGAAAATAAATTGTTTGTACAATTAGATTTTTTACCTCAGGATATACCTGAGTACCTGACAAATATTACATTATAAAACGAAAGGAGAAAAAATTATGGCATTTAAAGTCAATGTAGACATCAATAAAGAATTTGATGTTCCGGCAGATTATGACAAAGTTTTTGATTTATTGGCAAGTGTTCCTGATTCAGTCAGTCATTTTCCAAAAGTCGATCAGTTGGTAGATATGGGTAATAACTGTTTCCGCTGGGAAATGGAAAAACTCGGTATCAAAAAATACTATATCCAAACTGTTTATGCCTGTAAGTATGAAAGTGATAAAGAGTCGGGCAGTATCGTATGGAAACCGGTCAATGATGTTGGAAACGCAGAGATTGAAGGTTCCTGGAAAATTTCGAAACAAGGTGATAAGACGCATGTTGCATTAACTACAAAAGGGGTTCTGACACTGCCATTTCCATCACTGGCAAAGATGGTGATTGCGCCATTTGCAACAAGTGAATTTGAAGGCATGGTCAATCAATACATTGAAAATCTGAAAAAAGCGTTTAATGGATAATTTTTTTATGAAGCGGATTTTTCTATCCCCTCCACACATGGGTAATCATGAGAAGAAATATATTGATGACGTATTTGAAAGCAATTATATAGCACCTGTTGGGAAACAAATAACATGCTTTGAAAATGAGATTACCGAACGTTTTGGTATAAGTAGTGCCCTTGCTCTAAGCTCGGGCACTGCTGCAATTCACTTGGCCCTCCGCTTGTTAGATGTCCAACCAGATGATATTGTTTTTTGTGCTTCCCTCACCTTTGTGGGAAGCGCAAATCCAATCTTATATGAAAAAGCAACGCCTGTTTTTATTGATTCTGAACCCCATACGTGGAATATGTCGCCCATTGCGCTGGAACGTGCATTTCAAAAATATTCGAATATGGGAAAAATGCCAAAAGCAGTCATTGTTGTTGATCTATATGGGCAATGTGCAGATATGGACGCTATTTCAAATATCTGTAAGAAATACAATACCCCAATTATTGAAGATGCGGCTGAAGCCATTGGTGCAAAATATAAAAATCGTTACAGCGGAACTTTTGGAGATTTTGGTGTATATTCATTCAATGGCAATAAAATGATTACCACATCAGGTGGTGGAATGCTTCTTTCAGATAATCTGGATGCTATCAAAAAAGCACGATATTGGTCGACCCAAGCCAGAGATCCAGTTCTTCATTATGAACATAGTGAAATGGGATTCAACTATCGCATGAGCAATGTTCTGGCTGCAATAGGTTTGGGTCAGCTACAGATATTGAACAATCATATACTTGCTTGCCGTCGGATTTTTAAGGAATATGTTTTCAAATTGGGTCATTTACCTGGAATTGATTTTATGCCTGAACCTCTTGATTATTATTCTAATCGATGGTTAACTGTGATGACAATGGCATCATCTGTCATATCTCCTCTAGAACTGATAAACCATCTGGAAGAACATCAAATTGAATCCAGGCCAGTTTGGAAACCGATGCACATGCAACCTTTATTTAATGGCACAGATTTTTTTTCCCATCATATAGATTCACCGGTTAGTGAACAACTCTTTAAAACTGGTATTTGCTTGCCATCTGGCCCAGGAATGACAAATGAAGAGCAATCACGCGTGATTGATCTCATTTTGTCGAGACTTACGCAATAGAACGGAAAGCAGTGATATGAAAAATTTACTTCGCTCAAAAAACTTTTATTTTGTTTTTGTTATTGATATTTTATTGGTCATACTGTCCTGGTGGTTGGCTTTTGCGGTACGTTTGGATTTTTTTATACCCGATCATTATCAAAAAGCACTATGGCAATTGATGCCACTGGTTTTAATTGTGAAAATGAGCATTTTTTTTTCATTCAGCTTGTATCAGGGCATGTGGCGTTTTACGAGTCTTTTTGACTTGGTGAATGTGGTCAAAGCAGTCATGTTAAGTTCTTTGTTATTAATTCTTTTTGTTATGGTGCTGCATCGATTCGAAGGTTACCCGCGGTCTGTTTTTATTATTGACTTTGGCTTATGTCTGATTTCTATAGGTGGATTTCGTACCAGTATTCGAATGTTTTATACGCGTCATTCAGGCATGTCTTTTTTTCCCACCCTAATCCGCAAAGGGACAACATCAAAACGTCTATTAATTATTGGTGCTGGCAGCACGGGCGAGCGGGTCTTGCGCGAAATTCGAGATAATCCCAATTTAAAGCTGCAGCCAATTGGTTTTTTAGATGACAACCCCCTTAAGCAAGGAAAAACCATTCATGGCATTGCTGTGCTGGGTCAGATGGATCAGATTGATTCATTTGTGAACTTGTTTGATGAAATCCTTATTGCCATCCCAAAAACATCCCGAGAAAATATGCGAAAAATTGTTTCCAATTGTGAGTCTACAGGAAAAAGATTTCGAACAGTTCCTGCTATTAGCGAATTAATTGATGGTCGCATTTCAGTCAAGGCCCTTCGAGATGTTACGCTTCAGGACTTAATGGGAAGAGAGGAAGTTCATCTCAACAAAATAGAAATATATCGATATATTCATGAAAAACGTGTTTTGATCACAGGTGCCGGAGGTTCTATTGGAAGTGAACTTGTGCGACAGGTCAGCCGCTTTCATCCCAGACGATTGGGTCTGTTAGAAATCAGTGAGATCAACTTGTTTCATATTGAAATGGAGTGCCTGCAACGATTTGGCTTTATGGATATAGAAACCTATTTGGCTGATATTCGAAATTCAGATGCACTGGTCCATGTATTTAATGATTTTAAGCCTGAAGTTGTATTTCATGCAGCTGCTTATAAACATGTTCCAATGCAAGAAAAACATCCCTGGGAAGCAATAATCAATAACATTCAAGGTTCACTCAATCTGGTAAATATTGCCAAAAGCCACAGAGTGGAACGTTTTGTACTGGTTTCAACAGATAAAGCTGTACGTCCAACAAATGTCATGGGAGCGTCAAAGAGAGTTGCAGAACAGCTGGTTCTTTGCGCCAATGAATCAGAACATAGTCAGTTTCTTGTTGTACGATTTGGAAATGTTATGGGAAGTTCAGGGTCTGTTATTCCTATTTTTCAGGATCAGATTGCGCGAGGCGGACCGGTAACTGTAACACATCCAGAAGTTACCCGCTATTTCATGAGTATTCCTGAGGCCGCTCAATTAATTCTGGAAGCAGGTGCTATGGGTAAAGGTGGTGAAATTTTTATCCTGGATATGGGACATGCTGTTCGAATTTTGGATCTGGCACAGGATTTAATTCGTTTACATGGCTATGAACCCTATCGAGACATTGATATTCAATATACTGGACTTCGGCCCGGAGAAAAATTATATGAAGAACTTATTACAGAAGGAGAGGGCATTGTTCAAACGCAACATGAAAAAATCATGGTTTTGAGAGGACATGTTTGCCAGATGGATGAACTTACCTTTAAAATTGATACGATCATTCACGCAGCAAAAACATTTAATCGTCGAACAATTATAGATTCTTTAAAGATTCTTGTCCCTGAATATCAGCCAGATCCTGTTAATCTTGACAAAAAAGAATAATACAAATCTGTCCAATGGATGAGACCGGGCGTATGTATAAGTTGTGGGGACAAGGGGTAAAGTAAAAATGAGTTGTACAAATATTCTGGCAACACAAGAAAAATAAAAAATAGATTGTTACTCAAATCAATTGTACAACTTATTTTTCTTAACCCTAAGCAGTCCTTTTTTAATCTATGGAGGGTGGAGATATTATTTAAGCTGAGTCAATGCATTCAATTATTTATCAGGATAAGCCACCACCGAATATACGATTCATGTCTTCATCATTTAAGCATCGTTCACTATCATCTGGATTCATGGCATCATCTTCCATTTTGCGGCGTTTATAATCATCGCTTAATACTTCGTTATAATACTCATGTTGAATCATCAAGTTCATTATTTCTGTGGTGCCAGTCCATATCATTCCAAGCCTTATGTCTCGAAGTGCTCTTTCTACAGGATATACATCTGTATAGCCAATCCCCCCCATAATTTGCATGGCGTTATTGACAACATCCCAGGCCGATTCAGTTGCAAACCTTTTGGCTTCGCTAACGATTCGTCGAACATTGGGATAGTTTTCATCAACTGCGCGGGCAGCCATATACGTAATTGCCCTAGCAGCATCGAGTTGTGTTATGGCGTCCGCAACTTTAAAATTTACCGCCTGCCATTTCCGAATTTCTTTTCCAAAAGTTCGCCGTCTGTTAGAATATCTGACAGCCAAATCAAGAGCTCCCCATACCCCCAGACAACCAGCGGCAGAAGTTATTCTTTCTGGGATCATCATTTGATGAAAACAAAGAGCACCGCTATGTAACTCCCCAATGAGATTTTCTTTGGGTACTTTCACATCGCGAAAGACAAGCCTTCCTGTGCCCCCACCTCTGCATCCCATAAGACCATACATATACTCTGTTTCAACGCCTGGTCCTTTATCAACGATCAGTAAACTTAGTCGATTATATTTATGAGCTGAAGGATCATCATTGGTTTTACAATAAACGAGAAAGAAGTCTGCACCTTCAGCCCCGACGACAAAACGTTTCATGCCATTTAAGATAAAATGGTCGTCTTTGAGAACAGCACGTGTCATGGCACCAAAAAAATCTGATCCCCCTCGAGGTTCAGTTAATGCTTCTGCTGCAATCAGTTTTCCTTCGATGTATGGCTTTAGATATTTTTGCTTTTGTAGTTCAGTGCCGAACATGTTAATGGCTTCACCGACAATTGATGGCATTACAAATGCACACCCTAGAGCCATCCCTAAACAACCAATTTCTTCGGTGGCAGTGACATCTGCAACCCAACTCATTCCACGACCACCATATTCCTTTGGAAACCTGATTCCTCGTAAACCTCGTGCCGCTAATTTTTCTACAAATTCGCGGGGATATGTGATTTCATCCTTATCCATCTGACGCAAAAAATCTCCTGAAATTTCTTCTCTTACAAATTCTCGCACTTCTTGTTTTAATGCTTGCTCATCAGGGGTGATTAAAAAATCGTACATAACGTCTCCTTTTAATTGATGTTCAATTTTTTTTGTCTTGACTATTGAAAAGCTGGTACTAATCGTTCCCAGGCTCTGCCTGGGAATTTTGTTTTGGCAGTTCTGCCATTTATGTATTGAACAGGTGGCAGAGTCACCTATAATTAGGTTTCCAGGAAGAGCCTGGGAACGAGATATAGTGTCATTTACCGAAAAACTCAAACATTGAGTTTTATAGAATAAATATTAAAAATTATTTTTTCGCACATATGCGCCGAAATAACAAACAATAAAATATTTTCCCCTCAGTGATAAGGGGCAAGTCTGCTCTTGATTTTGGATTTTATCCTTATACACATCTCGATTGGAGTTCGCTCGCTCCCTCACAGAGAGCAGGAACTAGCTTGCTTTCAATCTCTTATCGAGATGTGTTAAACGATTAGGGCAGAGCCTGGGAACGAGCTATACTATTATTTTGCGATAAAACTTGAACATAGAAAAAAAAGCAATTTACCGATCCTATTAATTACCCATAGGTTTATAAGTGCTGGCTTTAGCTGGCAGATTCTAAAATGTGTTGGATAAAAGCATAAATTCATAGACGTCCCTATTTTCATACTATTTTCATACAAGCTTAATGCTTCAATTTTTGAATTAATTCTTCAATAACCTTTTGTTGCTCTGCTAAAGCATTATCTTTTTCAGCAAGCATTTTTTTATTTTCAGCCAAAGCATTGTCTTTTTCAGCCAAATCTTCATTTTTTTCTTCAATTTCACGTTCTAATGTCTGTAATTCTTCTATTATTTCATCCTCTGCTTCCATTCGTTGTTTAATTTCATGGCTTGCTGAAGCCATATTTAAACGTCTTATAATTGGCTTGAATTTTTCAGGGTAATCAGTTTCATTTATTAATATTAAATGACCATCTGATATGATTAAACTTTGATCAAATATGGTAAGCATCCTTTCTAATTCACTTTGTTTGTTTGAACTTAGTTCAGGTATTACAATTACATAACTGTCATGCGTTAAACTTTCTATAAATGGTTCTTTGACATGAAGCGTTTTCCCTGAAATTCCATCTGTGTATTGACGTTTTACTTTAATAACTGGAATACTATAATTTTCGAGTTTGTGACCTAAAAAATACACAGTTAATATTGGAATCGCTCTTTTTTTCGTTATCGTTTTCTTTTTGTCTTTTTTGATTTCAGAATAAACACTTGTCGATTTTTTATATTGTGCTCCTAAATACCGCCTGAATCGCATGATATCGGTTGAGTATTTCGCTTTTTGAATTTCAATAAGTACCTGTTTGTAAGATTGATCTGGCAGTCGAATTTTAGCTGAAAAATCCAGTCTATAAACAGTTAATGAGCGATTATCAATGCTGATCGTACTTTCCTGTGGAAAAAAGTCAAGGCTTTCAATGTCTTCATCAATAATTGTAGATAACATGAGTTTGGCAATGTCAGGGTCTTCCATTAAAAACTTAAAAACAACATCATATATTGGGTTGGCAATGGTTATTTTTTTTTTCATGACGCGTCCTTCCATTTTGGATTAATTTTTATCTTTTAAATCTTTTATTTTCATATGGCCTCTGACAATACTGTCGAAGACTTAAATCCTTCCTCTAAATCATTCAGAAATGCTGCAATGTAATGCGCTTTTAAAAAATCATTCATAATGCTTTCAAGAGCCATTAAAAAGATGACCGGGCTTGTTATAAAAATGTTACATAATATATAATAAAAAGGCATCGGTCAACCAATTTTAACAAGAAAATTGCATGCAACCCACAAAAAAAAATTATTTTTTTAATGAAATTTATATTTTTAATTTTATTAGAGGGTTATAAAAATAACCAAAACTTATAGACCTATGCGTAGTCAAACTATATTCATTTTGCTTTGCGTTTAGCCTGAAGCACTTTCAAGCTAAACGAAAAATTTCACAAAAAGTAAAACCAATATTTTAAAGTGGTTAAGGAAAAGATAACAATTAATTTATGAAAATATGTCCGGCTAAGGGGTCAGATTTCGTCTGATATTTAATATTTCTTACCAGACAATTTGCGTGAAAATTGTTTTACACAATTTTTTTGATGCCCAAAAAAACTAGAAAAATCAACTGCGATAAGTTGAATAAAACATTCACCAATACCACTGTCTTCATTGTCTGGTTTTATTGATGTATGTCCTGGTTGGTCAGTTAAATCAACATTTGCTTTTGCAATATCATCCTTAAATTCGGTCAGGGTAATTGACTCAGATTCCAGATCTGAGTCAATTGAAAAGCAAATGTTAACCAGTATAGAATCCTCAGTAATGCACACAGGATTACTGAATTTTGACCCAACAACTTTAACCGCACCAGGGGTTAATTCTGCGCCATTGATCAAAAAGTCTGTCGTTACAGTGTCAGTTTTACTGATATGACTGTATGATAAATGCTGTTTATTATATTGAGCGATAAAACCCAGGGCATCAATGTTAAGCGCATCAGAGATATTGGTCAGCCGAACGGGTACGCAAATTTTTTCGCCTGTGATTCCACTTACAGGATCTGTAAAAATCTGAAATGCGAATACAGGTGGAGAAAACAATATGCGCATCAATAAAAAGCAGTAAATAATGAGCCAATGGATTCTCATGGCAAATCCTTTTATTGTTGCGGTAATAAGCCAGCTAACCATTGAAGTGCAATAATTACATCAATGAGGCTGAGATGACGATCATGATTAAAATCACCTTGAATCTGTGATTTTGGATCAATATCATCCAATAAATCGAACACAGAAAAAGAACAGGGAGTAGAAATATTATTTTTTATTGTAAAAACAATATTCACCAAAATACTATCCTCTGTAACCCTGACCGCATGATCGAAGTTTGCGCCCAGGACTTTGATCTGCCCGCTTTCTATTTCCTTCCCTGCCAAAAGCTGAAAATCTTTTGTCAAGGTATTGTCGTTCTGAGCCTCAACATATGTTAACTGACTGTCATCAAATATGAGCGTAAAACCAATGGCATCAATATCCATCGCCTGATCGATATCAATGAGTTTAACAGGTATTGTCACTGATTCACCAGTCATACCACTGACAGGTTCGACATCCAGGCGAAAACCAAAGGCCTGAGCGGCACAAACAATAGAAATAAGCAGGGTGCAAATAATGATATATTTTTTCATGATAAAACCTTCCATTTTTTGTATTAAAAACCTGCCCAGAAAATATCTACAGCATCCTGAGCAGTAATTTCACCATCTCCATTAAAGTCAGCCCCCCAAAGTTGTTCATTCGTCCATTCACTTTTTAAAGTGAGTTTATAGGCATCTACAGCATCCTGAGGGGAGATCATGCCATTTTTATTGACATCGCCTGCTTCAAAATCATACGTATAAACAAACGAAATCAACTTAGGCGAGGGATCTATGGCAACTCGTTCTTCAATGGAATTATCTGATGTATCCATAATCACAATTTCAGAATCTGAACCATTGCATAGCCAGAGTTTTTGTTGACGATCCACTGCCATGCTCCCAATATCTTTCCCTTTTAAACTGCTGAAAGACTCAATAACTTCGCCTGTTTCGGGATTAAACTGATGCACCGAGTTTTTACTTACATCAACGTAAATGTCGGGCATACTAACAAAATAGCCTTTATCTGATGACACAATGGCTGTAGAACCAATATTGCCATATGGCCAGTCATCAGTGCTGCCATTCAAAACAACTGTTGTTTCATAGGTGTTTGGATCAATTGATACAACTCCCCCTTTTCCGCCGACACCACTGCTGCAACTCCCCATTGAAGCAGGTCCTGAGACATATAAGGTATTGTTTTCTTTTAAGTAATGAATGGAACTACTTTCTGGAAAACCAGCATTGTAAACCGGTGATGGCAGTTTAATTCCTTTCAGCGAGCCTTCACCTTTGCCGGTATCAATTTCAGTATCTGTGTGAACATTAAAAACAGCCACATAGGAATGGACTAATTCTTTGGGACACCAATCCACCAGACGCTGCATGACAATAAAGAGTTTGCCATCAATAATTTTTCCGCCGCACATTTCAGGATAACCATCAGTATCATCATAGTCGTTTTGACCATTTTCAACAGCGTAGGCACTGATATCCAGTTGACCGATTTTAAACTGATGACGATTTTCATAAGAGACACCAGGATTGACAATCCAGATAGTTCGAGCGCCATAACGAATCAGATATGCTTTTTCATTTGAGGCAAAAATTATGGCGTAAGGATTGCTGCTCTGGCTTTGTAAATTCGGTTCATCAGCAGACTGGGCAGGAACATTCCAGATGACATTCTCAGGATTTGAGATGAGAAATTTGGAAATATTGTCTCCATTAAAACCTTCAATTCGATAGAAATATGGTCCATGACTACTGATTTTCAGGTCAGAAATGGTGGGCCGCAAGCTGTTCTGAACACTCCGATGTCCATTCACAGGCACTCCGGAAACGATGGAATGCGCCCCGCTTGTCCATCCTGATGATGTTGTAACAACGGCTGTCATTTGTTCTTTTCCATGTACTTCTGTGATGTTGAAAAATAAAGCTGTTGCGCATATCAGACAGAACAGCATTAAACAATGGTTTCTTTTCATAAAAACCTCCTTTATTAAAAGTTATATTTCATACTTACCGCATATGATCTTCCAGGAAGAGGATATCGGTAGTATTCTTCATGTTGTTTGTTTTTAATATTGTTGATATCAAAGGTGGCCTGAAAATTATCATAACTCCATATCATACCTGCATTGGATAACTGTTTTACAGGTGCTTCCAGTAGCTCGGATTCATCATAGTACATGCCATCTTCTCTGATATTCTCATAGAACACTTTGAATGTTTTCCATTGTGCTTCAAGCCTTCCAAAAAAGCTATTTTCCATACGTCCTGGCAGTGCTCTTCCATTATTGGCCTCAGCCAAATTTTCAGTGTCCTGGTATGTATAATTGATATGAAGATTGAAATAGGTTAAAAAATCTATTTTTATGGATGTTTCAATACCTTTGATTCGACCATCACTATTAATTGCTTTGGCAGTGCCAGCAGAGTAAAAATTTCTGACAATCATGTCATCGGTATGACTGACAAAGTATGCACCACAAAATGTTAACCGACTCAAATACTCATTTGATAACTGCCAGTTGATATCAAAACCAATGTCATAATTTTTCCCTTTTTCAGGATCCAGTAATGGGTTTCCAATAAAAGAACCGCGATCACCAAAAAGCTCAAAAAAAGAAGGTTCCCGGACATATCGGGCAATATTGGATTTCAATGACAGCCAGTGCAGCATGCGGTATTTTATGCCCAATTGGGGCATCCAGTAATTCTCTTTACGTTTATCTGAATATAATTGCTCTCCAAATCTGTCCTTTGCTGCGTAGAGATAATTGTTCACTCGCATTAACCGAAGTGCTGGCGTAATGCTGAATTGCTGATCCATCAGATAGAATGTATCCTGAGCCCCAATAATATAAGTTTCCCGATTGCTTTCATTGGGATTCTTTCTATGAAAAAAATCCCTGGATCGATAATCTTCAATTTTAAGATCCAGAATCACACTGAAGGTATTATTATCAGTCAGGTATTCTGTATAAAAATTTGCACTGAGACCATACACTGAATCCATTGTATGCACTTTGCCTTTACCGATTTGGTTTTTTCGATCATCATAATCTTCTTCTTTCCATGTGTAACTGATCCTGGATTTGGTGTTCAGATGATATTGGCCCAGATTATTCATGGTCAGTTCAGTGGTAAGGATATTTCTGTCGGTATCAAAGCGAGTGCTGCTGTGCAAATTCTTGCGACAGGGAATGCCCTGATCCTTACTGAACCATTGATTTACAATGGTCAGTCGGACTGTATCAGTAAAATCATAGCCCATTTTTCCGAAAAAATTATATTGTCTGAGGGTGGCATTGTTGCGATGTTCTTCTGTCCAGTCCGCAGGGCTGTCTGGAGTTACATATTTATTGATAAATGGAAAATCATTTTCAGATCGCAGATAGTCAGCAGAAAGAATATAGTTTATTTTGTCCAGTGTATTATTGATATAGGCAGATGTGCGGTTGGTATCAAAAGAAGATTTGCCGACACTGATATGACCAGCCATTTCTTTTTTATTCCGAAGGGTTTTTATATTGACCACCCCCCCAATGGAGGCTTTACCAAAACTTGCAGGTGATATGCCGCGATAAATTTCAATAGATTCAACATCAGACAGGGATATATTACTTAAATCAACACCGCCGCCTGATGCTTCATTCAACAAAATACCATCCAGGTAGATCATGACCTGTTCACTGGTTGAACCTCTCAATGAGATGACAGAATAGCTTCCCAGCCCACCTGCCTTATTCACTTGAACGCCGGCTTCTTTTTCGATAACGTCTGAAAGACTTTCGATTTTACCTTCAAATTGATCACGTTTGATCAAGGAATAAAAAGCAGGGGTTTCTTCTAAATAAACATCCCCTGTTTGAAAGACCAGATCCTCATCTTTTTGGGCGCTTACAACAATTGTATCCAGCGTTTGCACACGCTCAGATTTTTCAGCAATAACTGACTGGTTCAAGACCGCCAGAAAAGCAAATAAGAATATTGTCAGTTTCAAGTTCATCGTTACACTCCAGAATAGATTTTTTTACATTTCTTGAGATTCTGCCTCAATAACAGGTCGAATATTTGTCTCAAATTCAGCCCAGTGTTGATTCTGTGCATCGTTGCTCATAATTTATCTCATAGATTAAAACATTTAAGCAAAAAAAAACCCCGAACCGAAATAAATCGATCCGGGGATTCCCCTTTTTCATCCATAGATCATATGCCAGTTTGTTCTATTCCCATAGAAATCAAAACTGCTCATTCAGGCAGGTCTTCTGACTTTTGGATCGCTCTACTAACTGCGCCTTCCCATTTCTTAAAACTAGAAACAGTGACATAAATGCAGTGTTCGTACCCAATTACAGCGGCGGGTCCGTTCCCGAATTACACGGGATTCCCTCTTGTGTCGGATAATGACAGCACCTGAAATCAATATGTTGATGCACCTATAGAATATTCTAATTTACTTGTCAAGAGAATAAAAGACAGGCTGGTATAGAAATTTCACTCATAAAAATCAGAACCTAACCAATGTCTGAAATCAATATAGGGACGCGCCCTATGTTCGCCCTCAATACAATACAAAAATCGGAATCAAAGCGATGTTCGCAACAAAAATGGATTCTTTTTTTTTAGGTTCGTTTTCGGTTTTAGTTCGTCGGAGGAACATAAGGTTAGCCCTAACCTGTAAAATCGCCCCTTAATTGAACTATTTCCAAATGAAACCTATTTCTATCAATCTGTTGGCTAAGCCTTATTTTGTATTATCGCGATCCACGCTTGATCCTGCCTTATAAATCACGCCATTACCATTAAGTATGTAAGAATGCGCTTCATAGCTAACAAATGCCGACATCCCTGGTTTTAAATATAGGCTATTTGTACCCTGATGGATTTGAATATTTCCTTTAACACATAACAATATTTCCGGACCATTCACTGTCATATTAAAAATATGATCAGGTTGAACATCATATCGTGTTAACGTAAAAGAATTTATGGGGATAGGATAATGCCACTCATTGGTTTGACCCATTGTCGGATGAATGGGATTTAAAACCTGACTATGGGGTAACACAATATCAAGTAGCTTTTCAACATCAATATGCTTTACTGTAAGGCCGCCGCGTATAACATTGTCAGAATTACACATGACTTCAACCGCGTTACCATCTAGATAGGCATGCAAAACGCCGGGTTGAAGATACAAGGCTTCACCAGGATTTAAACAAATCACATTCAGATAAAGAGGTGCCAGTACACCAATGTCATCTGGAAAGTGCGCTGCCAATCGTGCCACCCACTGCCAATGCGTTTGTTCTGTTCTTGATTGAGCATACTGAACCGCTGACGCAATCAGTTGACTTTTTTGATTCTTATTAAGATGCATTAATTTTTTTAAAAAGCCATATAATGCTTGACTTGATTGACAAAGTTCAGCGTTTTCATCAATTGCATTAAAATTAGTCTGAATTGCCTCATAAGAACGAAATCCACACATGGCCCATAAAGAGGTTAATGCACACACCAGTTCTGGTTTATGGGACTTGTCCTTAAAATTTCGATTGCTGGCTGATAGGGAAATATTTAATTTGTTCTCTCTTTCAAATCCAATTACAGCCTGATGTTCATCTGGATGCACTTGAATGGATAAAGGTTTGTCTATGGCCAATATTTTAAAGAGAAATGGCAGCTTGTTATCAAATTGTCTGGCAATTCTTTCACCCAAAACTGTATTCGGAAAACTGGATATTATTTTTTCAAGAGAAATCCATTCATTATCATATTTTATTTCTGATATTCCCTGCGAATGCGTTCCCATCCATAGTTCAGCCTGAGGTTGTGGTGATTGTTCATCATTACCCATCAGCTCAGAAAGAAACGTTTTGGATCCCCATGCATAATTTTTGATGTGGTTTTTCATTTCATAAATCTGCATACAATCATTCTCGTTTTTCTTTTAATCGATATATTAAATCATATCCACTATCAATAAACTGTGTACTTAATACCAGGCAAAGCATGAAACATCCGATTGCCAACCCAAACACAAATGGATAAGTAGAAATTTGCAAAGTGGGTGACACCTCATTATTAGCTTTTAATTCAAGGGCATACCAGATACTTTGCCAGGCTATTAATCCAAACAGAACTGTTGCAATCAGAGTATGAATGCAATAAATCATATCCTGTATTTTCTGGGATAATTTTCTAACAAGAAAATCAACAGCAATATGACTCTTAGTCATTGATGTATTGGCCAATGAAAATGAAACAAATATTGCACCCAGCAATCCGACTGTTTCATATACACCCGGTATTGGACATCGTAGAAATCTTAATATCACATCAATACAGGTTAAGAGCATCATTGCGATCACTGTAAAAGATGCAATCCAATTAAAGAACAATATTGATGGAAAAAGTTGGTTTGTAATTTTTGATTTCATTGTTGTATGTCTCCTTTTCAAGATCAATTCTTTTCATATGTAAATTACCATGAGAATACTTTTATCAAAAATTAATGATCTTTGAAAATACATTTTTTTATTTTTTCCACATAAACCATTTGGTTTGAACTAAAGAAAAATACTGGTGCAATTTTTCATGGTTTTGGTTGAAATGTTCACTACTGTTCACCTTTTCACTTTTCACCCAATATGAAGGGTGCCGGAAAAGGCTTGCCTCGACCATGAATGCATGTTATATTTATTTTATCTTTTAGGGTAATTATGCCATGGGCATATGCAGCAGTTGGGGGAAGAAAGGTCGTATGTATCAGTTGGAGGGAACATATTTGCCTCAGACCAAAACCGAATGCCAACCAATGACCGAAATCAATGTAGAGGAGAACCTTATGATGTTCGCCCTCCGAACAAAAACCATAAACGAACAGATGTCCTAAACCAATGTAGGTATCTGATGTCCTTGTACATAAGGTTGATAAGGGTTTTTATTCGGAGGGCGAACATCAGGTTCGCCCAAACAATGGTTTCGGTCATTGGTTGGAATTCAGTTTTGGTCTGAGACAAACATGTTCTCCCAACTTGTACATACGCACTTATGTCATGAAAAATAAAAGCTGGACGATCATATTATGAAAAATTCATTTATAAAAGAAATAGATTCAGCGATCCGAAATACTCAGGATGCAAAACGTGCTGAACATTGTCAAAAATTCTTTAAAACTGGAAAAGGTGAATATGGTGAAGGCGATGTGTTCTTAGGAGTTCGCGTACCTGAACTTCGAAAGTTGGCAAAAGCATTTAAACACATTTCCACCCATGATATCACACATTTTTTGAAATCCAAATACCATGAAGAACGACAATTTGCTTTATTTGTTTTAGTTAATCAATTTAAAAAAGGTAATTTTGAAACCAAAAAAAACATATTTCAACTGTATTTAGATCATACACATCATATCAATAACTGGGATCTTGTTGATGCAACCGCTCATGAAATTGTTGGCGGTTTTCTATTTGATAAAGATCGGAGTATTCTTTATAAACTCGTCCAATCTCATGATTTATGGGAGCGAAGAATTGCCATTATTGCAACATTTTATTTTATCAAAAGAAATGATTTTAATGATACCTTGAAAATTGCAGAAAGTTTACTGCATGACTCTCATGATTTAATCCATAAAGCTGTTGGATGGATGCTTCGCGAAATTGGTAAACGTGACCTGAAAACAGAGGAAGAATTTTTACAAAAGTTCTATTCAGATATCCCCAGAACTGCGCTCAGATATGCGATTGAAAAATTTCTACCCAATAAAAGAAAACAATATTTATCGGGGGAGTTTTAAAATTAAAAAAGAGAGGTATTAAGGAGCAGACGTTAAAAATGAATCAGATAATGGCGCATATCATAAAAATATGTAATAATTCCCTGAGGGTGTAAGTAAGCTATCAAACAAGTACAACGCGGTCCTCCAAAACTGTCAATCTCATTACTTTCAAGATAAATAATATAATTTCTTGACAGCCTTTGGTACATAATGTATTAAAACTATGCGCCTGGCAGGATTCGAACCTGCGGCCTACGGATTAGAAGTCCGTTGCTCTATCCAACTGAGCTACAGGCGCTGAATTAATTTTATGGATTTAACATAAAATTTGTAGAATGTCTACAAAAAAATTTTTATAAGTAAGCGATCATAAATTTTTTGGGTAGATCGTAGTCCATTTTTTTGGTATTCGTCTAGATGCTCGAACCTTATGTTTGTCTCGAACAAAAACCAGTATCAAACCTATGAGCAAAAACAATGTAGGGGAGGGGCGAATTTTATGTTCACCCTCCGAACAAAAACCGCTATCAAACCTATGTCCGAGAATGAAATAGAAACGTTTAACTCGGACATAGGATCGCAAACGAATGTAGTTCGGAGGGCGAACATATTGTTCGCTCTTACATTGATTTTTTATTATTAGGTTTGGTTTTGGTTTTTGTTCATAAGATTCGATCAACCAGACGAATAATAAAATAGTTACTTCGATCTACCCGAAAATTTATGGTCGTTTACTTTATTTGATGTTCAATTTATTTGTGTCTTTCAGGAAAGCATGCTTGACTTGTGGCTTATTCACAAATCAATCAGTCAAGCACGATTACCGAAAGGACACATTTATTTTGGCTTGACTTTATAAAAAACTGGTATAGATCGTTCCCAGGCAGAACCTGGGAACGATCTATACTGTCTTTTTGTTAAGAAACTTGAACATTGAGAATAATAATTTCTTTCAATACTACACAGTAGAAGAGAGATTATTACAATAAAAAATGGAAACGATTATGGCGAAAAAAAGCAAACCCAAAGAAACAAAAACCAAAGATCTGGTTTTAAAAAAATCCAGTGATAATGCACTTGTACAATATGATCCCCTTCAACGCTATCTCGCTGAAGTTTCAAGATATGAGCTTCTAACACGTGAAGAAGAGGTTGAACTGGCAATACGTGTTCAGGAAGATGGTGATCCTGATGCCGCCTATCGTTTGACAGCATCCAATCTACGTCTCGTTGTAAAAATCGCAATGGAATTTCAGCGAATCTGGATGCAGAATCTATTGGATTTGATCCAGGAAGGCAATATTGGCTTGATGCAGGCGGTTAAAAAATTTGATCCATATAAAAATGTTAAATTTTCTTATTATGCATCCTTTTGGATTAAAGCATATATATTAAAATTTATTATGGACAATTGGCGCCTTGTAAAAATTGGCACCACACAAGCGCAGCGCAAACTGTTTTTTAAGCTAAAAAAAGAGAAACAAAAGTTAATTGATCAGGGATTTGACCCCAAACCCAATCTTTTATCCGAACGTCTTGGAGTAACTGAACGTGAGATTGTTGATATGGATCAACGACTCAATAGTAATGATTTATCTTTGGATGCGCCATTAAAAAATGAATCAGATACCGAACGTATTGATTTTTTAGCGGCATCAGATCAATCCGCTGAGAATCAGGTCGCAAAAAAAGAAATGAATTCACTGATACGTTCAAAAGTTGCTGAATTTCGTATTAAATTGAGTGAGCGCGAACGACTTATTTTTGATAATCGTATTTTTTCTGATTCTCCTGTGACACTTCAGGAAATTGGAAACAATTATGGTATTTCACGTGAACGTGTTCGACAGGTTGAAAAAAATGTTATCAAAAAAATGAAAGATTTTTTTACGAGCGAAATAAAAGACTTTGATTCATTTAATGGGAGTTTTGAGTCTGACTATTAAGGAGTTTCACTGTGACGCAATCATACTGTTTGATACAAAAGATTTTTTTGGGGTTGATATGTATTATATGTACATCCTGTATTACATATCAAACCCATGAAATTAACAAAAAAAATACATCAACATCCATCGAACCGCCGGCCATAGAATCGCCTCAATTCTCCCTACCAGGCAATGCTTACTACCACTACATGGAATCTCAGTTATGTAAAAGTGATAAAAAAATGATTGCATATATTGATCATCTGAAAAAAGCGTCAAAAATGGATGATACTGTTTACCTGAAAAAAGAATTGGCTAATGCATATATTAAGGCCAAAGAATATTTAAAAGCATTGGAAATACTGGAAAATATAACCTTACAGTCTCCAGACCATTTTGATACATGGTTACTCATTGGCGGAATTTATCAGGCAATGGGTAATATGGAAAAATCAATTTCAGCCTATGAAACAGCTTTAATGTTAAAACCGGACAAAGAGAATATTTATTTGCTGATTGCCGAACTATATCAAAAAAATGAACAGATAGATGCAGCCAAAGATATTTATAATCGTTTAATTGAAATTAATCCGGAATCCCATATTGCTTACTTTTTTCTAGGACAGATTGAAAAAAAACAAGGTCATTTTGATATTGCTATCAAACATTTTAAAAAAGTTTGTCAGTTGTCCCCAAAAACCCTACAGCCATTATTTGAATTGGCGCATATCTATATCAAGCAAAATAAAGTCAAAAAAGTTGTTAAAACCTTTGGATCTATTTTGAAAAAAGATCCGGACAATACACAGGTTATGATTGAGCTTGGCTCTTTTTATTATCAAAAAGGCTATCGTAAAAAAGCGGGAAAGACTTTCTTGGGTATTGTTAAAAAATTAAAAAAATATCCACAGCTCATTAAAAAAATTGCAGCACATTTTTACGATAAAAAACAGAATGATATTGCTGTATTTGCCTTGGAAACAATGCAAAAGGAGCTCATTCAATCAAATGGAATATCTTATTATCTGGGGATTCATTATGAGGAAAACAAACAAGATGACAAGGCCTTAGTTTCGTACCAACAGATTGAAGAACAATCCGAATATTTTGAAAACGCTGTCCTTCGAATGGCCTACTTATTACAAAAAAAAGGAGATTTTCAGAAAGCTGTTGAGCTGATAGAAGATTTGATAGCAAAAACTCCAGATGATATCGAACTCTATTTATTTCTCGGTTCCATTCATGAGGAAGCCCAGGAATATGAAAAAGCGGAGAATACGTTTAAAAATGGTCTGGCAATTGATGATACCAATTACAAACTCCTATTTCGTCTGGGTGTTGTGTATGATAAATGGGGAAAAAAAGAATCCTCAATGGCCCAGATGAAACGAGTGATCGAATTTCATCCCAACAACGCCAATGCACTTAATTATTTGGGATATACCTATGCGGATACAGGGATACGTCTGGATGAGGCTGAAACTTTAATTCGCAAGGCATTAAAACAAAAGCCCAATGATGGCTATATTATGGACAGTTTGGGCTGGGTATATTTTAAGCGGGGGCTGTATAAAGAAGCAGAAACTTTTTTAAGCAAAGCAATTACAATGGTTCCTGAAGATCCAATTATTCTTGAACATATGGGTGATGTTTATGTAAAATTGAACCAACCTCGCATTGCTCTGAACTATTATGAAAAAGCACTAAAATTTCAAAAAGAGGTTAAAAATCGTCAATCCATTGAAAAAAAGATTCAGGATATTCATTCAACAACCAATCAATCGAAAAATGGAAAAAACAATCAACTTATTGAAATCAAATCGAATTCTAACTAGTTTTCTGGCCTGTCTGGCATTGATATTCATTCATGGATGTACGATCTTTCGTGCACCGCAGCAGCGAAATGGGGAAACTGCTGACCAATGTTTGAATCGTATCAGGGAAACAAATGAACTATTAGTTTCATGTAAAGGCATTGCAAAAATAAATATTTATGGGTTTGAATTCCAATTAAATGAGCGGATCGCATTTATTTCTCGAAGACCTCATCAATTGCGTGCTGAAATGTTAAGCCCTTTTGGTGTGATAGGAACGCCTTTTCAACTGATATGTAATCAAAAACAAATCTATTTAAATAGTCGTTTTTTGGATCAGCCATATTATACCCAGCAGGATGCTTTTTTATTCAACCATGCACTGCCCATAAGAATTCAACCCCAGGAGTTAATTGCTTGCCTTCATGGACAACTGCCCATTGCATCTAAGATGACTGCATATTTTGATCCGCAATCAAAACAACAAATACTTTTACTTTCAAAAGGTCTGATCAGAAAAACAAAACAAATTGTCTATTTAGATTCATCTGCAACCCATGTCCGGTCTTTTGAAAAATACCATTTTAACAAATTGATTTATCGGGTGTCTTTTGGTCGCTATCGCACGTATCATAATTTTTCAGTACCTTCTAAACTGATATTTTCCAATGCTGAAAACCAGCATGTCGATCTTGAAATACAATCATATTATCCCAACTGCGCCATTAAAAAGAATCCCTTTTATATTGAAAATTCCGAACGTATTGAAAAAGGAGGATATCCATGCTTACCATCCTGCATAGTCAATCCCATTCAGGCCTTTATAAATACTTTTTAATTCAATTAATTGTAATTTTTTGTTTCGTTGGATGTAATTATCAGCGAGAATGCATCATATCTGGGCGGACGATGGGTACATCATATCATATTAAATATAATGCAGGGCTATTTTTTGATCATCAAAATCTAAAAAAATGTATTACGAATACCTTGCGGGAAATCAATCAAAGCATGTCCACCTATGATTCTGAAAGTGAAATATCTGTATTTAACAAAATGAAAGATGTTACAAAACCATTGCCAATTTCAGATCAGTTTTTTCAGGTCATGAAACAAGCACAACATTTATATACAATTACCCAGGGTGCCTGGGATGGTACTGTAAAGCCCATTGTCAATTTATGGGGTTTTGGCCATACGACACATCAACTGCAAAAACCTGATGAAACACAAATTGAACAATGTCTTAAACAAGTTGGATTTCATAATATTATTATCCACGATCATAAACTTCAAAAAAAAATTCCTGATCTTAACTTGAACCTGGCATCTATAGCCAAAGGATTTGGTGTTGACCAGCTTGCAATCGTTTTGGAAAATTTTGGCATTAAATCTTATCTCGTTGAAATTGGTGGAGAAGTTTTTGCTAAAGGAAAAAAAATTGATGCGGCTCCCTGGCGTGTGGGAATCAATCGTCCGCAAATTGATGCCAATATCAATGATGTTTATTTTGCAATTTCTCTTCAAGATAAAGCCATTGCAACCAGTGGGGATTATCGAAACTATTTTATTGATGGTAAAACCCGCTATTCTCATGTGATTGATCCTAAAACAGGTCGCCCAGTGAGCAATGGTGTTGTGAGTGTATCTGTTATTTCAGATCAATGTACATTTGCTGATGGTTTGGCCACAGCGCTTATGGTAATGGGTCCTAAAGCGGGGATTGCGTTAGTGAATGAAATATCGGATACAGAATGTTTAATGATACAGGAAATTGCAACTGATTTTAAACTCTATTATTCAGATCATTTCCCTCGAAAATAATCGGGGGGCCCTTTTTGGGAATATGCCCAACGAGTACACAGGAGATAAAATATGGAGTCTGGCGAAACGCCTGTCTTACTAAAAAAACAAAAAGAATACTTAAACTATTTATCCAAAACACCGGAAACAACCTCGGATTACAGTTTTGTAAACATTAATGGATGGGCTAAAGAGTATCAGCTATCATGGAAATTTACTGATCAACTTATCTGGCTCAAACAAATCCAATCAGAGCCAGTTTATTGGGCACCTGTTGGGGACTGGCACCATGTAAATTGGGCATCAGTATTTAATCAAATGAGTTTACCGATAAAATTTACACGTGTCCCTGAGAAATTGCTAAATATCTGGAAGGATTGCGGAGGACTTTCATTGGATATTATTGAAGAACGTGATCATTGGGATTATATTTACGCTACAACAGATCTGATTAATCTGAAGGGAAATCGGTATCACAAAAAAAAGAATTTACTGAATCAGTTTATCAAAAAATATGATTTTCAGTATTATTCCTTAAATGAAGAGCGTATTGATGAAACACTCGCAATGCAGGAAGACTGGTGTACCTGGAGAGACTGTGAATCCGACAAAACATTAGCATCAGAAAACAGAGCCATTGCCAATGTATTAGATGACTATCGATCCTTTTACAATATTTGCGGCGGTGTTGTTTTTGTCAATCAATTGATTACAGCTTATACAGTTGCTGAGTATTTTTCAGATAATATGATTATTATCCATTTTGAAAAAGGATGTCCCATGTATAAGGGTGCGTATCAAGCCATCAACCAGTTATTCTTATCTCATGATGCCAATGACCGCAAATGGGTGAATAGAGAACAGGATTTGGGTGATTCGGGTTTGAGAAAAGCCAAGATGTCTTATCATCCATCATATTTTTTGAAAAAGTATTCTGTGACAGTTGCGGTTAACTAATGTGTAAAAAAACTTTGATTTTACGATAAAATAAAGGTATACTAAATCAAAATATTGTTATTAAACAAGAGGTAAAACAATGCCACTTTATGAATTTAAATGTAATCAATGTAATGAATTCTTTGAAATTCTCGTTATGAACACGAATGATACTGTGGAAATGAAATGCCCAAAATGTTCATCTGAAGAATTTGAAAGAGTTATGAGCAAAGCCAGTTATGCAATGGGTCAGGGCGGAAGTCCATCCAGAGTCAGCGCTCAAACGCGGACATGTTCTACAGGAAATTGCACAACCTATACCTTACCTGGGCATACAAGAGATTGAGCTAATACCAAAAAAAGGGGGACTTTTCATCTTATTAACAGAATTTGTAAAAAGGACTAATAATATGAAACAAAAAAAAATATTAATTATTGAAGACAACCCAATGAATATGGAAATGGCAACAGATCTTTTGGAAATAGCAGGATATCATGTCTTAAAGGCAGAAAATGCTGAAGATGGTATTCAAATGGCAAGTAATGCCAAAGATTTGGATTTAATCTTAATGGATATTGCCTTACCTGGAATGGACGGCATTGAAGCCACTCGAGTGCTGAAAAAAGATGTTCAAACAAAAAATATTCCCATTGTTGCATTAACTGCGCATGCTATGAAAGATGACAATGATGCCGCATTAGAGGTGGGTTGTTCGGGTTATATTACAAAACCCATTAATACGAGAACTTTTGCAACGGCTGTTGGGCATTTTTTTTCACCGCATATAAAAGGAAAAGGTGAAGGATACTTTATTCACTATTTATAAATTTCGGTCTGACTCAGACCCAGGCTGGAGAAAGAAATGTATGAAAGCACATATTTTCGATGAAAAAGATGCGCAATCTGTTGAGAACTGGTACAGACATCCAGACAATCGAAATATAGTTGAACGTGAAAATCGCTTAATGTTTGATATGATTCAACCTGTTCGTGGCGAACATGTTTTGGGTATTGGTTGTGGTACCGGACAACGTCTTTTTAAATTTCTTGAACGGGGGCTGATTGTTACTGGTATTGATTCCTCTCAAGCGATGCTTGATGCTTCTGAAAGAAATCTGGGAAATCGTGTTGATTTACATTTAGGCAATCCAGAATCATTGCCATTTGATGACAATAGTTTTAATATCGCTATCCTGATCAATACATTGGAGTTTTGTACTGATTATAAAAGCGCCCTTGAAGAAGCTGCTCGCGTTTCTAAGGATAGATTGTTTATCGGTCTTTGGAATAAATTTGCCATTAAGGATGTCTGGATTCAAATTAAAGCCATGTATCCCCAAATTAAAGATAAAAATGTTCAATTATATTCAAGCGGTGAAATCAAACGTCATTTAAAATCTGTGTTGGGTCAAGTTCCCATGGAATGGAAAACAATTGGCCAACCAGGTGAAGGTTCAGATAATATGTTTGGTGAGTTAATTGATAAATTTACTTTTCTCCAACGATGTCCTTTTGGTACATTTATGGGAATCCATGTAATTCTGGAGCCAACCTTTCGTTTACGCCCCCTTGATTTGAAAGCTGAAAAAAGCAATGAAGCCATGGCGGGTGGTGTCATATGAAAGAAGCCTTATTGTACGAAAAGCGTGCTGAAAAAGCTGTTCAGTGTCGTCTATGTAATCATGAATGTATTATTCAAGATGGACGATTTGGTATTTGCATGGTACGTCAAAATAAAGATGGTATTTTGTATACACATGTATTTGACCGCATTGTTGCAGAACATGTAGACCCCATTGAAAAAAAGCCTTTGTTTCATTTCATACCCGGTTCTACAAGTTATTCAGTTGCAACTGTAGGTTGTAACTTTAAGTGTCGATTTTGCCAAAATGCCAATATCGCTCAAATGCCAGCAGATCAGGGACAAATTTCTGGAATGACCCTAACACCTCAACAAATTGTGAAAACAGCGATAAGCAATCGTTGCAAAAGTATATCCTTTACATATACTGAACCAACCATATATTTTGAATTTGCATTGGAAACAGCAAAACAAGCACATGAACAAAATATAAAAAATATATTTGTTTCAAATGGATACATGTCAAAGGATGCGATAAAGACAATCAGTCCCTGGCTGGACGCAGCCAATATTGATTTAAAATCCTTTAATGACCTTTTTTATAAAAAATACTGTGGCGGTAAACTTCAGCCTGTTCTTGAAAATCTTGTCAGATTAAAAGAAAATAATGTGTTTGTCGAAATTACCACCCTGGTTGTTACCGGGCTGAATGATGATCCTAATGAAATCAAACAATCAGCAGATTTTATCGTAAATGAATTGGGGCCAGATACTCCTTGGCATTTGAGTCGATTTCATCCTAGTTATAGACTTAAAGATCGTCCTGCAACATCCATTGAAACATTACAACGTTCTCGAAAAATCGGCATGGATGCTGGACTTCACTATGTCTTCACAGGTAATGTTCCTGGAGATAAAGGAGAGAGCACATTCTGTCATCAATGTGGACAACTCCTGATTGATCGGTTTGGATTTCATATTCTCAAGAATTATCTTGAGGATTGTCAGTGCCCGAACTGTCATACTCCAATTCATATTGTAATGGAATGATAACAAAAGGGGTATGGGCGGGTAGGGCGGGTATGGGCGCATTTAAAAAAAGAGGGTATTTTCTTAGCTCAGAAAAAGCAGAACATACCCAGGGCATCAACCCGGGTAATATATTACAATGATTTGAGCCATACCATATAATTAAAGGTAGCTCATTTATGTAGCACCCTTACAGGTCTTAAAACTATTATGTCAATTTTCCCAGGACGTTGCCCTGGGCTGATATGATACCGGTTTATGTTCGAAGGCAAACATAATAATATTTGCTCAATCACACAAACCACAAACCGAAATTACAATAGTTCCCCTAACCTGTATATACGCCCCCTTTTTGATTAAGTGTATGTATAAGTTAGAAAAAAACATTCGTGTCATTTTTAATTTTGATTTGAGTGGGTTGAATAATCGAATAATTTGTTTCTTATGTTAATGGACAGGAATCCAAATCTTTAGATTTATGTATTCCATATCTGAAGACATGAGCTCCAGCCTCTCAAAATGATGACTTATTATTTAAGGATTCCTGAGATAACAACCGGAACAAAATCTATGTTCGAGATAAATAGATGAAATCAAACAAACCGATATGTCAAAAATGTGGTACTTGTTGCCAAAAAAACAGTCCTGCACTTCATTTGCAAGATTTGCCTTTGATTACAAGTGGGCACATTGCCAAAAATCAATTAATTACCTATCGCAAGGGCGAATGGATGTACGACAATGTTGCTGAGACATTAATTCAACTTGACCAGGAAATCATTAAACCGGCCATGAAAAAGTATTGTATTTTCTATCGACATGAAACCAGGTCATGTATCATTTACAATAATCGTCCTTTAGAATGTCAGGTTCAATTATGTTCTGACCCTGCACCATTAACAAAAATGTATCAAAAAGATCGCCTGACACGTCAGAATATTTTGTCTCCAGAAAGTCCTTTGCTTGAACTGATTGAATACCATGAAAAAAACTGTTCGTTAAGAGATTTACCTCAGTCATCTAAAGGCTTAACAAATTCGATTAAGAAGGAACTAAAAAAAATGATTCAATTTGAATACCATTTTCGCTATACATTGTATCAACAAACCGGCCTGCAACAGTCTGATATGTTTTTTTTGCTGGGCCGCCCCATTGAGTTTATATTAAAACAATCAAGGCTTGCATTATAATTATTTTTATGCAAAATCAAAAAGATATCTGATAATTTGTTGTATGATGTAAATATTTTTGATAAAGAAGTTAAAGAATAGACGAATGTAAGAACAAGGAAGAATCTATGAAAACAACAAAGCGATTGACATTTATTTTTGGTATCTCCCTGATGCTTATTATATCAGCATTGGATGTTCAAAGTAAAACCAGCAAAGACCGATTTGTGTTTGCCTCTTATGCAACACTTCAGACACTGGACCCCTGTATGGCATATGATACAACCTCACATCAGCGTATTTTAAATATATACGAACCGCTCATTTTTTTTGATGGTAGTGCTGTGGATCAGTACATTCCTGTGCTTGCAACTGAGGTGCCATCACTTGAAAATAAAGGTATCTCCAAAGATGGGCGCTCATATACATTTATCATTCGTCAGGGGATTCGATTTCACGAAGGAGGAACACTCACAGCCGAGGATGTTGCATACTCGTTTAAACGCAACATGATCGCTGACCCTGATGGTGGTCCCATATGGATGCTTCTAGAACCATTGCTTGGCATTGCAAGTACCCGTGATAGTAAGGGGCAATTAATAGCGGATATTTTTAAAAAAATTGATCAATGTATTACTGTAAATGGTAATAAAATCACGTTTCATTTGACACGTCCATACCCGCCATTTTTAAGTATACTATGTACAACAGTGGGGGTTATTCTGGATAAGGAATGGGCAGTAAAAAAAGAATGCTGGGACGGACGTATTGAAAACGCAAAAAAGTATAATAACCCCAAAATGGGTCAGGAACCGCTTCAAAAAATTGCCAATGGTACAGGCGCTTATCGCATGAAATCCTGGGAGGTTTCCAGACAATTCATTTTTGAACGAAATGATCAATATTGGGGAGAAAAGCCCGCTATTAAAACAGCAATATTTAAGTATGTCAAAGAATGGAGCACACGTAAAATGATGCTTCAAAATGGTGATGCTGACCGTGTTACAGTAGATAGCACGCATATTCCGGAAGTACTGTCAATGAAAGGATTGAGTTTCTATAAAGTACCTCAATTGTCTGTGTCTGGCGCCTTGTTTTGTAGAAAGATAAATGCAAGAGCCAACCCATATATTGGCAGTGGACAACTTGATGGTAAAGGTATCCCAGACAATTTCTTTGATGATGTTCATATTCGTAAAGCATTCCTTCATGCATTTGACCGAAATATGTATCGCAGAGATGTGTTAAACAATATGGCCATTGTTCCAACATCGCCGGATATTGAAGGTTTACCATATCATATAAATACTCCCATTTATGAATATGACCCCTACAAAATAATTGAACATCTTAAAAAAGCCTGGGATGGCAAGGTTTGGAAACATGGATTTCGAATGACCATTGTATACAACACAGGTAATGAAATGCGTGAGTCCGCCGCATTGATGCTGGCCGAGAATATGATGGCGCTGAATCGAAATATTCAAATTGAAGTAAAAAATGTGGATTGGAAAGATTATCTCGTCAATTATCGTAACTACATGTATCCTGTCTTCATCATTGGCTGGAGTGCAGACTATGCAGACCCTCATAATTTTATATATAATTTCATGCATTCAAAGGGCGTTTTGGGTAAGTATATTAGATACCATGACCCCCAAGTTGACGGCTTATGCGAGCAAGGCATCCAAATTGTTGATCCTTTAAAAAGAAGATCAATTTACAAAAAACTGCAAATAGCTTGGTATGAAAACGCCATAGGTATTTTACTTTATCAAACTGTTAATTTTAGAGCATATCGTGATGATATTAGCGGATTTATCCTCAATCCAATTTTTTCTGATGATTGGGAAAACTTAAAAAAATTGAACAGGCGATAATTCATGATCGCATTTATAGTCAGACGCATTATATTTTTGTTCTTTGTTCTTGCTGGTATATCGCTGCTCATATTTGGAATTCTAATGACTTTTTCTCCTGAACGTCGCGCAGCAGCTTATGTTCAAAGCCCGCAACAGGCACAAAATATTCCTCAAATAATCAAACAATATGGCCTTGATCAACCATTTTATGTCCAATACTTTAAATGGATGAATCAAACAGCACATGGTAATTTTGGTTGGTCTCTGGTATCTGCGCAACCAGTATGGGATGCATTTTGTAAATACTTACCAGTAACACTGGAATTAAATCTGTATGCTGTGCCCCTGACATTGTATTTCGGCATCGCATTGGGGACACTTGCTGGTATTCATCGTGGCTCAGCAATTGATCATATGACACGTATCATTGCAATTATTGGATGGTCATTGCCCACATTTTTGTTTGCGCTTGTCTTGCTGATGGTGTTCTATGGTTATTTGGGGTGGTTTGGAACAGGGATAATCAGTGATAATATTCAACTTTACTTGCTTGATCATCCAGAAGAATTTATTCGATATACAGGGTTGTATACCATTGATGGCATACTGAATCTGAATGCCACAATTACAATAGATGCATTTAAACGATTGATATTACCTATTGTGACTCAGGTATTTGTAGTTGTTGCTTTATTGATGCGAATTACCCGATCCAGTATGATTGAAGAACTATCAAAAGATTATGTTACAACAGCACGTGCTAAGGGCGCAGACAACCACACAGCGTATTACAAGCATGCGCGAAAAAATGCACTGATTCCAACCATTACTGTTTCAGCACAACTGGTAGCGCTATCTATGGAAGGCAGCGTAGCTGTTGAAATTGTTTTTAATCGTCATGGTATGGGATGGTGGATGGTTTCATCTGCAACGCAACTGGACATGCCAGTACTGATGTTTATGTGTATTTTTATGGGGTTGGTGTTTGTTGTTTCCAATTTATTGTGTGACTTACTCATTGCCTTTTGGGATCCAAGGATACGTTTATCACAGACATGAAAATGATGATTTTATCATATTTTAGAAGCATTGCAATGGTGTTGAGGCGATTGCTAAGAAATCCAATGGCGCGTATCGGCCTTGTGTTGCTTGTTATATTCAGTGGGGTAGCGATATTTGCGCCAATACTTGCACCTCCCAAATATGACTTTGCACCTTACCGGATGCCCCATAAGGGCTTTTCAACAATTCCAAAACCACCCAATACACAAAATATTTTTGGCACGACTTCAGGCCAATACGACATTTACTATGGGGTGGTATGGGGCACACGCACTGCATTTAAAACAGGCTTGTTTGTTGTTTTTGTGGCCGCTTTCATTGGAGTCTGCGTGGGTGTAATATCTGGCTATTATGGTGGATTGATTGATGAAATCATCATGCGGATGGTTGATATTGTCTGGACAATTCCATCATTGATTTTGGCAATGGCCCTGGTCGTATCCTTTGGTCGAGGATTAGAAAATATCATGCTTGCCCTAGCCTTGGTAAGTTGGCGGTGGTATGCGCGGGTCATTCGCTCAGAAGTTTTAAAAATTAAAGAAATGGGCTATGTGCACGCTGCAAAAATTATGGGCGTATCTGATATACGTATTATGATTCGCCACATTTTGCCGAACACAATTTATCCCATCATTATCATGGGAACATTGGAAATGGGTTCTATTGTTATAATGGCTTCCTTCATGAGTTTTATCGGTCTTGGCGCGCCCAAAGGTTATGCTGATTGGGGGCAAATGGTAGCACTTGCCAGGAATTATATTGTCGGTCCGCCTGAAGCGCCCTTAAAATATTGGTACACAATCTTTTTTCCAGGTGGATGCATTATCTTGTTTGTTCTGGCATGGAATCTAATCGGAGATGCATTGAGAGATACCTTTGATCCAAAGCAATGAAACTGGCGTATGTAAAAGTTAGGTGAAAATGCTTGCCTCGAACAAAAACCAATATTTAAGTAATTGAACTTTACCTAAACTATACATACACTCCTTAAACCTATAGCTGTGAACAAATGTATGGACAAATTTCAAACCAAACATAAACCGGAATCAAATTTATGGCCGAGAATAACTGTAGGGTAAAAAAACAATATTCTTCAAAAACAGGCCGATTGACTGTAAAGAATTTGATTAAATACTATGGCAAGTTGTGTGCTGTAGATAACATCAGTTTCAGCATTGAGCCTGGCATTTGTTTTGGTTTACTCGGTCCCAATGGTGCTGGAAAAACTACCACAATTGAAATCATAGAAGGCATTACAAAACCAACATCAGGAGAAATCCTATATAATAATGCACCAAGAAATCGTTCTTTCTGGGAATTGATTGGTGTACAGTTTCAGTCTACAGAATTATTTGCTTTTTTGACTGTTCGAGAGTCGATTCAAACCTTTATGCGTCTGTATCGCAATCAAGTACCTTTGGAACACCTGATTCGGATTTGTTCACTTGAAGATATTCAACATCAGGAAAACCGCAAAATTTCAGGAGGCCAAAAGCAACGACTGATGCTTGCAATTGCATTGGCAAACAATCCTGATTTAGTTTTTCTTGATGAACCAACGACCGGGCTTGACCCACAATCCAGGCGCCACCTTTGGGAAATTGTTCAAGCGATCAAGCAAAAGGGCAAAACAATCGTTTTGACAACCCATTATATGGAGGAAGCACAGGTTTTGTGCGATGAAATCATTATTGTGGATAAGGGAAAAATCATCGCACAAGGTGCTCCTGAGGAATTGATCACCCAAAAATGTGCTGGACAAATCATTCGTTTGCCTCAGGAAAATGTTTCCGAACATGTACTTCAGTTACTGAATTCAAGTCAACAATATACCTGGCATTTGGATGAAACCCGCAAGTATATTTTGATACAAACGCAGACAATCAATGATTGTTTAGAACTGCTAATTAACAACCAGGTCGATCTTTCACGATTAACCCTTCGTCCACATAATCTGGAAGATTTATTCTTACAACTCACCGGAAAAGCACTCCGGCATTAAGGAAAGAATATGTCGCGGTTTTGGTCAATTTTCATTGCCAGAAATAAAGAATACTATCGGGATCGGGCCAGTTTTGGATGGAATATCATGTTTCCATTCTTGATTATTTTCGGATTTGCCTTGATTTTTCAAAATGGTGGGCAACGTCCATATAAAATAGCCATCTTGACATATCAGACCATCCATCCAGCGATTCAAAACCAGGTTTGCTCCCATGACTTACTTTCATGTATTCCCTATACTGACAGAAATATGGCCATTGATAAATTGAATCACCATAAATTGGATATGGTTATGGAAAATTCTCCCCAACCATTTAAATACTGGATAAATACATCCTCACCCAATGGTATTCTTTCCGAAGGTCTGTTGACACGTGAAACATTGTCCAAAGAGGAACGAAACCAACGTTTACTCAAACAAACCATTGACTCCAAACCCGTTTACTACATTGAATGGCTATTTCCTGGAATCATTTCAATGGGGATGATGTTCAGTTCATTGTTTGGTATTGGTTTTACCATTGTACGATATCGTCAGAATGGTGTTTTAAAGCGCTTGAAAGCCACTCCTATAAGTTCCTTCGAATATTTATGCGCTCAAATCATTTCTCGTTTATTAATGATTGTAACAACCAATATCATTCTCTATACTGGATGTTCCTGGCTATTGGGGTTTCAATGTAAGGGCTCGCTCTTTCACCTGCTTGTTTTTTTTACGATTGGGACCATCTCTGTCATTTCTTTGGGACTGATTGTTGCTGCACGTACAAAAACAGAAGAACTTGCCCATGGATTGTTAAATATAATTACCTGGCCCATGATGTTTTTATCTGAAGTCTGGTTTTCAATTGAGGATGCCCCGCAATGGATAAAATATTTTGCAAAGTGTTTGCCCTTATCGCATGTAACACAAGGACTCCGGATGATCATGAATGATGGCGTGCATCTGTTTGATCTTTCTTCAGAACTTTTTTATTTATCAATGCTGACAATTATCTTTTTATGTATTGGTTCCTTATTATTTAAATGGACCCAATAGAATAAACATGAGGTTCGTTCAGTTCAGGTTCGCCCTTACATTGATTTTGCTCTTAGGGTTGATACTGGTTTTTGTTCGAGACGAACATAAAAGGTTCGATCATCCAGACGAAGACCAAAAGAATGGACTACGATCTACCCAAAAAATTATGATCGCTTGCTTAATTAGTACTCGCGCAACCATACAAACCACAAACCCCTAACCTGTTCATACGCCTTCACCTACATTCGTTCTCGTACAGAGGATTGAATCCGGTTAATACCTGAAAAGTCTTAGAATGCATGTTTGGCGAAACAATTTCTTATTATTTTTTTTCAACTATGGAAGGCGAAATATCAATAATGGGTTGATCTCCAAATTGTTGGCGTTCATTTTCGCTTTTCCACATATGATTCGCTTCGATACTTCTAAAGAATTTATTGACTTTCCAAATCAGGAAACCCGAAAAAATGCCAATAACAGCAAAAGCGCCAAGAATTAAAGGTAACAGTAAAATAAACATGATTACACCCAAAATACCTAAGGCTAAAAAAGGCCAGGGTAATAATTTAATCTGATTTGCGTCTATTTTTTGCGTCATTTTTATTCCTCCTTAGAAATAAGTGATTATATTTAACAGTTTGGATAAAATTTATATACAATCAGCATTTATGTCAAGAAATATCATTTTCAAATTGAGTAGGGCTGCTATCACCAGCATAAGGTTCGCCCCTACATTGGTTTCGGACATTGGTTTGATTTCAATTTTTGTTCGAAGCTACATTTTCCCCTAACTTGTACATACGCCCTGTTCCCCCAACTGTAAATACGCCCATAACTATGTTAAGAAAAAACAATCAGTAGTGATGAACAATTATTTCCCTAAACAATATACACCCAATTGTTTTCCAAAGCGTTTCACAAGACAACCCACCAAAATAAAAATCCATATAATACATCCATAAGCTGCTGATTGTTTTGACAGTATACTAATAAAGCAACTGCTATCACAATCATTGCATTCTTTCTTCTTTTGTGTTTCCTCTTGCTGAATTGCGAAACCAATACCTGTTAAATGGTTGGTTGATAATTTTATCAAATTTGTATTATTTCGGTCTGTCGTATATGGTGATACACTCGATTTAAAGCCTTTTGTACCATCACCTTTTTCATGAAAAAACACATCCGCCATATCTGATGCAAATAATTCTTGTCTGAAAGCGGTATAACTATCTGATTCAGGATTTAGTAGCAGTGGAACCTCAATATCTGGTGCGGTTTCATTGATTACCTGATCAACGCGCATACCATTACGATTGTAAATTGGATTGTATCGAACAGGAATGTCTGTACCGGCAACCACAAATGAAATTTCCACACCTGAGCCAAGACTTTCTTTTCCAAAAGTATAATGTTTTATTTTGGCGAGCAACTGTGTTTGAGGTGTCAACGTCTGACTGGTTGATTGAATATCATAATAATCTGACAATGCATTATAATTCAGTGTGTTTTCTATATACAAACAGCTCAATGGGAGAGAGGGAATACGTACTGGAATTTCTATATCCTGGCCATGGCTATCGCTGACTACAATTCTAAAATTTTCTCCAAGAAGTGGATAAAACAATTTATTACTGAATTCAACAGTTTCAGATTGACCATAGGTTGATTCAAATACTTTTTGATCATCAGGTTTGTTTTGTTGCTCATTTTCAGGTGATGCGTAAGCAATATATGAAACTGGATAGTGCGCAATAATTGCATTGTCATATGACACCTGCACGATGATTGTATACATGATATCTCCAGGTGCTGGTAAATTTAATTCTCTTGAGGAGAACAAACCATTTTGAACATCAGGTTCTTCTTTCCATTGATATGTAATGAGACTTTCTTCAGTCAATGGATTGAATTCTCTAGAAGCCTGTGTGTTGTCTAAAATTGACAGTACAAAGGGATTTTCATTATCCTGATTGGGAATCATTTTCATCAAAAAGCCATCAGACGTCAATTTGTGGGAGATATCGGGCATTGTGATATCAGGTGGTGAACTTCCCTCAGTCAGGGCAATGCCTATTGATTGATTGGTGGTTAAGTCAATCGTTTCTGGTGATACATATAATTCAAAGCCTTCAGATCGAAGGATGATTTGATAGGTGCCTTCTGCAAGTTGATGTACCATTTGTCTGGTATTTGCATCATCTTCGCGAACCACGATCCCTTGTTTTACATCACGAACGATATAATGATATTCATGACCATCAACATAGGGTTCCTTTAAATTCATCGTTAATCTGAGAAGGTCTGTAACAGCTGATGAAATATAAACAATCACAGTTGCTGTGTTTGAATCAACATATCCATCATTCACTTTAAATGTAAAGTAATCCACACCAGTTGAATAATTGCTGGGATAATAAGTAAATGCACCAGTCACTGGATTATTAATCACGACCATACCTTTTTTTGCATTACTTTGAAGTAAATATATCAAAGTATCATGATCAAAGTAGTCATCATTTGCAGAGAGATAACCACCGATACTATCACTACCAGTCATGGTAATTGATTGACTCTCAGCTATGGGTAAATCATTGACATTTCTAATGGTAATGTTTACAGTGGCATCATCTGAAGTCAATTGGCCATCGCTCATAGTAAACTTGAATAAATCTGGCCCATTGTAATTGGGATATGGAATATAGGTCCAATTTGTCATGCTTCCATTATTTTTCAATTGTCCATAAACTGGCCAGGTTGTGATTGTATAATCAACCAGAGGAAGATTTTCAGTGTCTGATCCTTTCAACTGTATACTTAACTGTTGATCTTCGTACATATTCAGGCTTTGATTTTCACCAACAGGTGGATCATTTTCAGGATGAATGGTGATTAATACTGATGCAGTGACGATATTTTCGCCATCTGTGACCTGAATTTCCATGGAATCCGTGCCATTATAGTTGGGCTCAGGTGTATAGGTATATTTATTCTTTGTGCTTGATAATTCGCCATGTGATACGTCTGATAGTAGAATGTATGTCAATTGATGTGGCTCTGATTCAACATCTTCAACATTGAATATGATATCGCTGGCAATATCTTCCTGTGTTTCAATCGTTGTTGGCCCTTTTATGATGGGTGGATCATTTACCGCAATAACACATATTTTGAAAGTACTTGTCTTGCCTTGTGCGGTAAATTCAAATTGATCATAACCATTAAAATTCATATTTGGGGTATATTGATCTCCTACGATCTGTCCCGATTTGGGCCCACTACCATCAATAATTTCAATATCTTCATTGGTAGGAATTTCATGAAACTTTTGCAATCCTTCACGAATATCAATGATGTGATCTTCATCACCATAAGCATGAACTGCATCCATACCAAAATATAGATAAATATAACCGATATTAGAATCAAGTGGCCCATCACTTGCAATAAAACTTATTTCTTCAAGAGTCGGTTTAGAGAGGTCAGGAGTGTATGTCCATTGTTGACCATTGCCTGTCAAAACACCAGAAGTTGGTGTTGAAACAAAACGATAGGTTAATTCGTTGCTATCAATATCACTTGCAGCTAATGTAAATGAAATGGCATTACTTAAACTACTACTTTTATCAGTATAATTTATGGCTATAGGGGGATCATTCACAGGTTCAATTTCAATGGTTATTTCTTGATAAACTTTTGTATAGGTGTCATCAACCCAAACTGTCAGTGTCAATGTACCATAGTCATTCTTCAATGGTGTATATGTGAGTAAAGATTCATTGGCAGTGAGTTGACCTTTTCCTGGTCTTTGATGAATACCAAATTTAAGGGAACTGCTTTCAACATCTCTGGCTTTCAGATTGATATTTAATACGGTATCTTCTTTGAATGTGAACGTATCTGTTGATGTGAACCAGGGTGCATCATTGATTTCCTTAATGAAAATGGTGAAAGTGTAAGTTTGGGGATCAGATTCAACACGATACTGAAATGAATCTTCACCATAAACATTTTCATAAGGAATATATACAATTTTGTTACCATAGATAAAATAGACTGTTCCTTTGTCAGGATTCTTAACAATACTGGCTTCATATGGAATGGTCGTAATATATGCTAATTGATCTTCATCAACAATTAAATCAACTTCCGAAACACCCACCCACAAGGTGACAACAGCACTATCACTAAAATCAAGGCCATCACTAGCCTTGTACGTAAAGGCGTCTTTTCCTTGATAACCGGCCTTGGGCGTATATGTTACGATATTTTTATTAATGGATACCTGTCCATTTTGAGGTTGTTCAATGATTGTATAGCTAAAGCTATTGCTGTCTACATCATTGGCTGTCAGCGTAATCGCAATAGCGGAATTCAGATCTGGATAAACATTGACTGGCATAATTTCTGGTGGATCGTTCTGAGATAAAATGTTCAAGGTGACTGTTCCTGCATCTGAAGTTAAACTGCCATCTGAAACTGTAAATTGGAATGTATATGTTCCATAATCATTATTTTCAGGTTCATAGGAGAATCGATTTCCTTCCAAATGTTGTAAATTTCCAAATTCTGGATTTTGTGCGTTATAGTTGAGTGTGTCGCCATCTGGATCATATGCCGATAACGTAAATTCTTTAGGTGTATCTTCATAAACGACAATTGTTTTATCATAAGCAATAGGCCTTTCATTGTCTTTTTTAAACGATACAATAATATGATGCGGTTTTTGGACATTTGAAAGCGTAAACGTATTATCTTCAATAGACTGTTCCTTGTCATCAAGCAAGAGTTGATCAATCTCATAGTCTGGGTCAGGCGTAATCTTGAACGTAATATCCTCGCCCTGAGTCACTGAAACATCATTTTTCGGTAAGATATTGCCATTACTCCATGCCTCAACCTTGATTGTATAGACAGGTAGGGGTGGCTGATACACTGTCATGACCGCAGCAGTTGCTTCATTACCGGCTTTATCCCTGAATCGTGTATAGATATTCTTGGTTCCATCACCTTCAGTAAGACGCCATACCCTGTCAACTGAGCGGTTTTCCCACTGTCCACCTTCAGCGTATCCCAAATTACTGATATACATTTCACTGGCGCCGGTTGCACCCAATTTAAGATCAATATTTTGACGATCTGTTAACTTGGGAGCAGTTACATTCACATTGGTGGGAGGTGTGGTATCAATTCTAAACGCAATTGAAGTTGTATCCCCTACGCGACCTTCCTTGTCCACTGCTGCCACATGAAAATAATAATTGACATCATCGCCAGCCAGGTCTCGACTGGTAATTTTACGTGTCCGAATAGGCGGCTTTGGATCAATGGTGAATTTGCTGATTTTTTTATCCGCTTCTTTGTCAAAAAAGTGATAGTATCCAGACAAATTAGACGTACCTTCCTCAGGTGGATTCCAGGCAACAGTAACATTGGCATCATTTGAAGGCTTGTCAGGGCTGGTTGATTTGACAGCTGTTCTTATTCTGACATTCATGACCTTGTAGCTGTGAGACAAAGATTTTAAGCCCTGGACCGGTCCTGGCCCTTGATTGGCTTGAATCGATCTACGTTTACGAAGGTTTGTAAACTGGAAGTTGATAACAGTCTGTGTCTGATACAATTTGGCTTCTGATTGTAAATCAACGCCTTTGTCACCATCACCTGCCCACTGTTCATGGCCATCATCAGTTACAAACCGGAATACGTACTGACCATCAGCACGAAGTCCATCAATCGTAAAGGAATCATTATCATTATCATCATCATCATTGACCATCACAGTTTTAATAAACTTGTCTTCACGATTTTGTGTAGGCTGGATCACCTCATAAACATCAATTGCCACAGCCCGATTTTCAGCATTTTCTATATATCCAGATATTTCATTTTCAGGACCACTGGTGAGATCAAAGGATACTGTATCTCCCAATTGTTTTCCTGTTTTGGCAATGGGCGGAAAACCGATGGCATAAACAGTTACAACAAAGTCATTGATAGGATTGCCTTGTTCATCTACAGGTTTCAAGCCTTTGACAGAATAGTAACCATTTTGGTCTGTTGAGGCCACGCCATTATAGACATCAAGGCCCTGATTGGCCTGTGAATAGATTTCAATTGATGCGTCCGGGACAACTTTACCAGTCAGTAATGATCTGACTGTTCCTTGAATCAAACCACTTTTTTCAACTGCTAAAGTAAGATCTGTTTTGGGAGATTGGTTTTCGCGTTTCAATTCCAAGTAGTCATCTGTCTTTACAGAAACAAGATAATCTGATGCATTGGGTACATTACCAATAACAAATTGTCCATTGGAATCGGTGGTTGCCTCACCAATAAAGAATGTTGTGTCAGACCACACACTAATTTCAGCATCAGGCAGGTTGCTTTGTGTGTCTTTCGCAATGACTGTACCGGAAAAGATATAACCTGTTTCAAGAATGACATCTTTTTCCAAATTATCAGTAAGAGCAATACTTTGTTGTTCATAATAGGCCAGATCAGTATTTTCAGAAGGTTTGACCTTAAACGCATAATCTGTAGCTTTTGGAAGCAACTCTATTGTGTAGCTGCCATTGGCATCAGTTTTATCCCATCCATATTGATCTTTATTACTTGCAGATTGAATTTCAACAATTGCATTTTTTACAGGTACTCCAGATGTATTCTTGATGATACCGATAACTGTAAATCCAGTTTTGTCGGGCAAGACCAGATTTACTCCGGTGGAAGGTGCTGCAATGTTTGTTTGCTCAACAGACTGGTATGGCTGATTCCATTCAGGTTTTGCAGAAATCTTGTAGTCTTGTGCTTTGGGTAGATCAAGAATCGCAAAGGATCCATCATCAGAAGAAAAAACACCACTTCCCACACCTATGGTATCTGACCAGGCATTTACCCAGATACCGGACATGGTCTGACCATTCACGCCTTTTATCTTTCCAGCAATGGTTTCACCTTTTGAGATGATTAAATCAATATTTGACTGATCGCCTAATTTAGTGGATATTGATGATGCATCGTCAGGTATTTGTACTGATTTTGTTTCATCATAATAATAGAATTTAGCATTGCTTGAAGTGGTTGCTTTGACCTGATAATCACTTGCTGTTTCCAGACCATTGACCTTATAAAAACCTTCTGAATTTGAGTGTGTAATCATTGCGACTCTGGAATTATCTGACCAGACATCTATCTGAAGTCCTTCTAAAACTTCATTGTTTAAATCTTTGACAAAACCTTCAATACTGCGGCCAGGGTCAAGCGTTAAATTAGCAGTAGCGCTTCCACCCAATGTATTGATAGAAAATGCATTTTCTTCATATTTTGTGCCATAATCGTTGGCGCCATCCCAATATCGATTTAAATAAACATCCGATCGGACTTGCAAGATATAGTCATCTGATGGCAGCAATCCGGTAATTTGATAATCAACGTCAACATTGTCATTGAAGACAATTTCAACAAAGCCTTCAACACCAGTACTGCTGGATTTGACTTGAATTCGTGCCTTGTCACCATTGGATGCGCTTGCAGGAAACGAAATAACACCTGATATTTCAGAAAGTGCTGTCTCAATTGTAAAATCAATACCAGAAACATTTTCGTTCATGAGATCAATATTTACAGCATTTTCAGCCAGATAGGCATTATCATAATATTGATTGGTATAGTCTTCTGATTTAAGTTCCAGTGTATAGTCTGATGCCGATAGCAAGCCATCAATGCTGTAAGGATATGCCTGGCCTATACCAACGAGGGTGATTGTTTTTTGAACATTTTTGCTGAGAGATTGTGCAATAAGTTGTATTTGTTTATCCTGTTCAAGATTATAAATTGTTCCCTGAATGGTTCGTGAAGGTAAATCTTGCAATTCAAAATCTTGAGTTATATTTGAATTGATTTGAATTTCAATGCTTTGTTTTTCATAAGCATTTGACGTGACTTGAATTGTATATGTATCTGGTAAAATTCCAGTAATTGTATAATTGGTTTCTGAATGCTGTGTGGTTGTGGTTTTCCAATTACCATTATCCGATTGGATTTCAACAGTCACACCACTGACTGGTGTGATATTATGGTAAACCAAACCGGTCAAGACCTTGCCTTGAAGCAATATCATATGACAGGCTTTAGCATCATTTTCAGAAACAGCTTGAACAGCCAGGGCACTGGCATTGTTGTAAACAGTATCATCCTCATCTGATGTATTCTGGTTATCTCTGTAAAATGCAGGTAGATAGTTATCTACAATAACTGAAAGAATATAATCCGAAACAGTGTCATCCAGTCCGGTAAATTCAAAGGAGCCGGTATTATCTGTTGCGGTTGTTTTCACCAGTCCACTGTTATCTGAACGTAATGTTACTTGTGTACCCAAAGCAGCAGGGATATTAAATTCTTGATCATGAACCACACCTTTAATAATATTGCCTTTATCCAGATAAATATCAACGCCAGTATTTGATCCATTTTCCAGGCTCAATAATGTTACATCATCCAGACTGGTAGAATTCTCATAATAATGGATCGGATATCCGGCAGCCTCTACCAGCAAAATATAGTCATCAAGAATTTGCAAATTAGTAAAGGTGTATGCACCCTTTTCCGAACTGTATGTCTCTTGTAAACTTCCTGATGCATTTTCCTGGGAATAAATCTGTACACGCGCATTGGGAATAGTTGTTCCTGATGTATTTTTGATTGTTCCTGAAATGATCGCTTTGTCTTGTAGTATAAAGTCAATATCTGTTCTTCCAGTGGCAACTGGCGTTTTATTATTGTTGTTATATACCTGATAGATATAACCATTGGGTTGAATATCAACGATATAAGCCGGTGTATTATCTGATGGTGTTAATCCGGCAATTACATAATGACCCAAGTCATCTGTAATGGCATTGCCACCAGCATTGAGACTATTAGACCATGCATTCACACGCATGTCAGGAATGGGCTTACCATCTTGATCTGTAACATAACCTTCAATTTTTCCACCCTGTACAGCATTAACGATAATATCAATATTTTTGAGCCCTTCTTCAGTGGGTGAAATCTGTTGGGCCTGACTGATTGTTTTCACACTCATCTGGTCATTGAAATAGAAAAATTCGGTTTTCAGATTATCAGAATAAACCGATACACGATAATCTGAAGATTCTTTCAATCCGGTTATTGTATAGACACCATTTGAATCGGTTGTGGCAAATTTTGAAAGCCCAAGTCGATCCGAATAAATATCCACCTGAATGCCTGCAATGGGGCTTGTCCCATCAGTAACCAGACCGGTCAACCATCTTTTGGGGGCATCTGACATGATAAAATCAAGTGTCTTTTTACCCTTAATTTCGACATAGGTGGCATCAAAGAGGCTTTCAACATTATTATAATATTGATAGAGATATTCAGTATCATTTTCAGATGGCCACACACCCACAACATATTGTATTGAAGGCATAAGGCGGCTAATTGTGTATTGGCCATTTTCATCAGTTTGGGTACCGCCGGCGTAAGTGTCGATAATATATGCTTCAACTCTAAAATTTTTCAGAGGTTCTTGATTTGAATTAGTTACAGTCCCTTTCAGCATATGGCCTTTGACTAAAACATAATTTTCATAAGTTTTTACCTGACTATCGCCCTGACCTTGCGCGCTCAATGTAACTGTATAGGAACCAATATCCGAGTATGTATGGCTTGCATAAAAATCATTGCTGAAACTGCCATCACCAAAGTCCCATTCCCATTGAGAGATTTCTCCAGTAATTTCTGGTGTAAATTGGACTTGATGAGGGACAAAACCTTCATTCTTATCCACTGAAAAATCAATTTCAAGAGGTTCAGTGCTGGCATATACCTGGATACTTTCAAGCTGGATGAGATCATTCGTTCCACCCGGCCCAGTAACAGTTAATGTTACCGAATAAATACCCGAATTCTTGTAAACATGTTCAGGATGTTGTTGAAAACTGGAAGAATTATCACCAAAATCCCATTCCCAGCTTTCAGGCATACCTGTTGATGTATCTGTAAATTGAACACTTAATGGGACCATTCCAGTGTATGGGGATGCTGTAAAAGAGACTTCCGGCAAAGCCATATTGTTAACTTTTACCTGTGCTGTATCTGTTGCACTGGCATTTTCTTCATCAGTGACTGTTAACTGAACGATAATCGTTTCCCCTGATATTTCAACATAGGGTGCTATAATGGTTGCAATGGGTTCAGTTTCATTTTGAATGACAATATCCGGCCTATCGGGAATTGTCCACAGATATGTCAATATGTTTCCATCAATATCTGTTGATTCCTGACCATTTAATTCCAATGATAGTTTTTCAGTCACTTCATAGAATGTCCCGGCACTAGCAATGGGTGGATCATTTACCGAATGAATAGTAATGGATACCTCAATATCTTCTGATGTTGACACTGCATCTTTTGCCGCAATAACGAATTTATCCACACCATTATCATTTTCCAATGGTGTATATTGAAAAGAGCCATCTGGATTTAACTCAATTTGTCCTTTTGTTGTGATGCCTGTGTCCAATCTAAGAACATATGTAATGGGCTCGTCATCCGCATCAGTGGCTGATAAGGTATCCAGGAGGGCTTCATCTTCATTGGTTTCAAATTGGGTTGATGTAATAACTGGCACATCATTTACTGGAATAATATTGATTGTCACTGAAACATTTCCTGAACCAGTATATGGGTCTTCTACAGCAACGATAAAAGAATCTTTACCAAACTCGTCTGGTGATGGTGTAAATGTAAATTCGCCTGAAGGTTTCAAATTCAGCGTCCCTTTTTCTGGTTCACTTTTTAAAACAAAAGAAATATCATCCTGATCCGGATCAGTTGCATTCAGTACATCTGATAAGGGGGTATCTTCATTGGTTTCATATGAGATGGGATCCATTACTGGCGGATCGTTAACTGGTGTAATTGATATGGTAAGTATTTTATCTTCTGAAAAGATATATGGATCTTTTGCAGCAACAATAAAAGAATCTGTGCCATTCTTGTCTTTAAAAGGTGTATAGGTGAATTCACCGGTTGGACTTAATGTCATTGTTCCTTTTTCCGGTTCACTTTTTAAAACAAATGTCACATCATCTTGATCTTGATCAATGGCAGTTAAGACATCAGTTAATATGTCGTCTTCCATTATTTCAAATGAGGTTGATGTTACCACAGGCGCGTCATTTTCAGGTGTAATGATAATGTTGATATTTGTTGGTTGTGATGTCGCATCTTTGCTATCTGTAACTTGAAAAATCAAGGTATCTGTGCCAGATATGCTTTCATGCGGCGAATAAATACAATGCCCATTAAATGCATTGAATTCCAGATTGCCCAGATCAGTTTGTTGAAGTAAAATAAATTCAAATAAGTCATTTTCAGGATCAAAGGCTTGTAGGTCAAATTCAATGGGTGTATCCTCCTGTGTGGTGATTGTGAAGGACTCAGGAATCGGAGCATCATTAACTGAAATGACCATAATATCTACTTTGACAGGATCTGATTTATCAATACCATCATCTACAACATAGGTAAATGAATCCATCCCATAATAGTTTTCATTGTTTTGATATATGCATATACCATCAAAAGGATCTATGAGGGCCACACCATTGGATGGTTTCTGGTGCAATCTAAAAATAAGCGTGTCTTCTGGATCTGCCAGGTCTTCTCCGCCCAAAACAACACTTTTTGGCATATCTTCCAAAACAGTCAATGATTTCGGAAAGGCCACAGGTTTATCGTTGATTGGATTGATCGTTATGGATATATTGGCTGGTTTTGAAAAATCTTTACCATCAAATGATTTATACATAAAGGAATCTGCCCCATATGCATTGGGTTTTGCAGTAAAAAGGCATTGGCCGGTTTGTGCATCCAAAAGGGTGAGACTACCTTTTTCAGGGTATGAAACAATGGTGTAGGATATGGGATCATCCTGGTTGAGATCATAACCAATCAAGCGGTATTCAATGATTGAATCCTCGTCAATAATCATATAACCATCATAGGCAGTTGGTATTTCATTGATAATCAAACGTATGATAGGACTGACAGCCCCCTTGATTTCAAAGCCTCCAAAAATTCGACTTTCATTACAGGTAAGTTTGGGGAGTTCCAGCACAGCAATATCACCTTCATTACCCAAAATATTAAATCTCAGGAAAGCAACAATTCCTTTGCCAGTAATTGGGGTTCCCTGGGAAGAAATGGGAAATACAGCCACACCATCTGTACCAGTTTGTGTATTGAACCCATAATCGCCATTACTCAGGATGGTGTTCTCCAAGGTCATGTCGCGGACTTGCATTTTATCCGAATCAAACTGAATTTGAATATTCAAAGAATCAATTGTTTTTTCTTCGTTCAATACAACCGGTACGCTCAAAATATCTTGTTTGGCGACAACAGTTTCCGGCATGGGTTGAATGGTTAGCGTAATACATGCCGGGTCTGAATTAACAATACCATCATTGACATAGTAAACAATTCGATCCATTCCCTGTGCATTGAGAAAAGACTCGTAGATACTTTCACCAGTATGTTCATCAACAGTTAACTCACCTTTGGTAGGCTCCTGAAATATTTGATAATTTAAAGGGTTATTATCAATGTCCAAGGCGTCTAATGTAAAGTAAGATGCGACCCCTTCAGTAACAGTTAATTCCATTGGATTCGCCACAGGTTGATGATTATCTGGCGGATTGATTGAGATAATCACTTTGGCATCTTCAGATGAAAGATTGCCATCAGAAACACTAAATATGATTATATCCTCACCACTGGAATCCTCGCCAGCAATATATTGAATGGTTCCAGTATTCTGATCCAAAATTTGTACACTGCCTTTTTCAGGGTGTTGCACAATGATAAATGTGAGAGGAGAAGCCTCAGCATCACTGGCATTGAGAACCCATTCTTCTGTTTCACCAGCATTGATAAAAGTCATGAAATCATCTGCCTTGGGTGCATCATTGACTGGAATAATATTAATTGTAAAAGGCTGCGCATCAGAATAGGCTTTGCCATCAAAAACCCGAAACCAGAAAATATCGATGCCATTGGCATTAAGGTAAGGTGTGTAAACAAAATTTCCCTGACCTGTGCCTGTTTCGCTCAGTACCAGTTTGCCTTTCTTAGGAGACTGATCAATGCTGTATAATAGGTCTAAATTATCGACATCATTGGCGATTACTTTACCTGAATAAGATTGATCTTCCTGGATCTCAATCTCACTTGAAATCGCTACTGGCTTGTCATTGACTTCATATATGGAAATATTCACCCTTGCATCTTCAGAATATTCCAGACCATCAAAAACCCGATATGTAAATTGAACCTCACCATTGGCTTCTGAAACAGGTGTATAAACACATCGACCAGTTTGTGAGTTCAACAATACAAGCGTGCCTTCAGGTTCTTGGGTGATTTCAAAAGTGATTTCATCTTTGTCAATATCCATTCCTGTCAATGTCAGTTGTAAGATGGTATCTTCTGCCAGTTCATAGGATGCTGATGACACGATGGGAGCATCATTGACAGGTTGAATTGTTAAGGTAATACCTGTTGCAATGGAACAAAGGAGTTTATCGCAGACTTGATACCAAAAATAATCTTTGCCATTGAAATCCGATGATGGCAGGTATGAAAAATCGCCCGAAATCGGATCAAAACTGGAAATCCAGCCGTATTCAGGGGGTTGTGTTATTGTCAATGTGATATCATCGCCATCAGCATCATATTTTGCCAGCATGCCATCAAAACTATTATCTTCAAGTAATGTATATGCTGATGCTGTGGCTTCAGGCATATCATTAACTGGTAGAATGGTCATTGAAACCATTGCTGGTTCTGATGTAAGGCTTTCGTCTCTGGCTTGAAACAAAAAGAAAGATGATCCATAATTGTCTTGTTCTGGAATATACCTGAACAATCCGGCTGTTGTATTAATAATCTCAATCAGCCCTTTTTGGGGATATTCGGCAATTTCATATTCGGACAATTGATTCTCAATATCGCTTGCTATCAATGTAATATCAATGGGCTGATCTTCGGTGAGTGTCAGATGTTGAGGATATGCCACCGGTGGATCGTTTATTGGATTGATTGTAAATGTCATGGAAACAGGGCCGGAACAGGCAATATTGTCACATGCCTCAAACAAAAGGTAATCATCACCAAAATAATTATCTTCTGGATGATAGGTAAATTCCCCAATGCGTCGATCAGTGATTGTCAATTTACCATGTTCAGGTTCAGTATACACAGTGATGGTAAGCATGTCATAATCTGGGTCATCAAAGCTAAGGGTATCAGTTATTGGAATGTCCTCGTCTACCATGAATGTTTTCGCATATCCCACTGGTATATCATTGACCGGATGAACTGTAACTGAAATCAGGGCTGGCGAAGATGCAGATTCATCATCCATGCATTGATACGAGAAGGTATCAATACCAAAAAAATCTTCATCAGGCGTGTAAGTGACAAAACCTGTAAGAGCATTGTTTAAAACAACTGAACCATGCTCAGGCTCCTGGCTGATTTTAAAACCCGATATTTGGGAGTCTTCATCAAAGGCTTTAAGCGTGTAATCTACAGATTCATCTTCAAGAACAAAAATAACATCCGATTCAACAAAAGGCGGATCATTTACATATAATACATCAATATCCACTTCTGCAATGCTGGATTTGTACTGGCCATCAGACAACTCATAAGCAAATTGATCACTGCCATAATAATCTGTAATGGGTTTATATTGGACAGTCATTGTTTCATTATCATAAACAAAGTTAAAAATCTCTCCATAATTCGGTTCTGAAACTATGGTAAATGTAATGGGATCTCCATCTGGATCTGATGCATACAATGTGATTGTTCGAACCTGATCTTCATTGGCAGTAATGGAAATAGAAGTTGCAACAGGTGGATCATTAATTGGTGTTACATTTATTGTAATGAATCCTGGCTGGGATGAGGATTCTGCATCACTGGCAATGAAAGAAAAAATATCAGTGCCAAAAAAGTTGGTCAAGGGTGTATATTGGCAAAGGCCAGTGGATGGATCAATTAATTCAAGATTGCCATCAGAATATTCCATTATGGAAAATGCTTCAATAGGGGAATCAATATCTGATGCCTGAAGTGTTATTTCTATTGATGTATCTTCCGGTGTTTCAATGCTTGCGTTTTGTGCAACCGGTGGATCGTTTACAGGGTTTATGATGAGTGTAAACATCGCTGGTTCAGATGACAGTTCTGCATCTGATACAGTAAACATAAATGTCAACTGTCCTGATTCATCCACAGGCGGTGTATAGCGGCATTCTCCAGATTGTTCATTTAAGGATAATGTGCCGAGATCTGGTTCCATAAAAATTGAATACGATATGGGGTCGTCTTCAGGATCAAGGCCGGATATTTGAAATGTTTTGGGCGAATCTTCATCAAGATAAATGGTGCCAACATTACCAACAGGCGGATCGTTTTGCGGAAGAACAGCCAGTTGTACACTGGCGGGGTCTGAATTTGCGAGTCCATCACTGACTTGAAATGTCAATTGAAAATTGCCATTTTTGTTTTCGCCAGGAATAATTTTAAACTTCCCTTGATGCGCATCAATTATTTCAATACTGATTTCTTTTGAAGATTCAAGAATTTCATAGGTAAGTGTACCTGAGTCAATGTCTGTCCCCTGAAGCTGGATATCAAGAGGCTGATCTTCATTTAAGGTATAAGCAGCATCTGAGGCAACAGGAGTATCGTTTACAGGTGAGATGATAAGTGTCATTGATGTCGGTTCTGATTCCCCATAGGGATCAGATGCAACAAAAGTAAAAAAGTATGAACCAAAATCATTGGCTTCCGGTGTGTAACGACATGCACCTGATTCAGTATCAAGTAATGTCAGAGTTCCTAATGAGGGTGGTGTTTGCAATTGATAAGTGATGGGATCGTTCTCTGAATCAACAGCAAAAAGCGAGAATTCCAATGGCATATCCTCAGTTACCATTACGTTTCCGGGTATACCTGATGGAAAATCATTGTCAGAACGAATGATAATTGTAATATGTCCTGGGCTAGATATTCCTGTCCCATCAGAAACCACGTATGTAAAATGTTCTGTCCCAAAAATATCTGGATTTGGCGTATAGGTTAATTGGCCAGTCGTTTCAGATAAAACTACAGTTCCCATAGTCGGTGCTGTATCTAATGTATAGGAAAAAGTATCTGATACATCTGCATCATCAGCACTCAATGTTAAAACAATTGATTCATCTTCCAGAATCTGTGTTGCCTGATCAAAAGCCACAGGCAAATTATTGACAACAATGCTAATTTCCGATGAAAAATTATCTTTAACCCACAAACCGCCCTGAGTAGTCATTTCATTGCATCGAAACCGGCTCAATAATAGTAAACTCTGCTCTCCAGGGGCGACAAGAGGCTCAAATTCAATATACAAAACAGTGCCAGAGCCAGTATAGAGCGTCCCGGATGAATAAATAGGAAATCGTGCTTCACCTGTCAGTCCAACGTTTTGAACAAGCTGATAACCACGACCTTCCAAAATAGTGCCTTTAAGGGAGGCGCCAATTGCTTTTAATCGGGTTTCATCAAACTGAACTCGGATATTACAAGAATAAATTTCCTGCTGAGTATCCAGATGGACAGGAACAAAAAACGTTTTTGATGGATTAACTTTTAATTCAGCAGCATGAACCAATGCGCCAAACAATATGATGGCAATGGTCCAAACAAGAATTCTCATTAAATTTTTGTTTATTGGGTTTTTCCCAGATATCATAATGACCTCTTATTTATTTGATTGGGTTAACCATATATTTTGAAAATTTGGATTAGGACATGAATTATCGCGAATCAGGACGAACAGATATTGTTCACTAAATATTTATTAGATTTTTCATAACATATAATAATACTATTATAAATGATTTTTACATACGTCAAGATTTTTTTATGCTTAATGACAGGCAAACTTAATTTTATTCCTTTAGGAAATTGCTGTGAATAACTTATCTATGGTTACATGGGCGTATGTATAATTTGGGGGGAACATGTTTGCCTCAGACCAAAACCGAATTCCAACCAATGACCGAAACCAATGTAGGTGCGAACCTTATGTTCTCCCTCCGAACATAAACCGGTATCAAACCTATTACGAGGGCATCAGGTACCTGCATTGATTTCGGACATCAGTTCGTTTATGGTGTTTGTTCGGAGGGCGAACATAAGGTTCGCCCCTACATTCGTTTTCGAACATAGGTTTGATTCCGATTTTTGGTTACAAAACACCCTAATGTAATGTCAGACTTTCTAAATAGTTATTGTTCATATATGATAAAAGATATTAGTGATTGTAATTAAAAACTTCAGAAAAATGTTTTTCATTTCGCCGATATAGCTTCAATTGATGAATAATATTATTTTTACATCGCAACCTGGATAGGTTTAGTGCTTTTTGATAATGGTCTATTGCCAATTTCCAAAACTGTGATTGAAATGAAAGATCTGTGTGAAACGCAGACCGCATATTCCAATAATTAGCAATTTCTAAATGATATGTAAAATTTTTATTTCCACAAATCATTGCAGCATGTTTCATTGCTATGTCTGAAGCTTCAACACGTTTTTGTTTTTGGATATCAGTTTCATGATAATGCATACGATGATACTCCCAGGCCAAACGAATGTGATATTCTGCCTCACAGGGATTTTTTTCTACTGCCTGCTCCAAAGCAAATATTACCTTTTGCTGAGCAGATAGCCAGGAACTTGAATTTCCAGTTTCTGAAATCCTATTACGATTTTCAATATAGCGCCATGCAAGTTTATACCAATGCACTGGATTTCCTGGATCCCAAAAAATAGCCTTTTTTATGGCATCAATTTCAGGCTTCTGATTGCGATTTAAAGTAATGTTCGGAACAGTGTTGCAATGCAATTCTGCAATAAAATGACATGTAGTCATCAAGAAAATGGATCCAAGAATTGCTGCAAAAACAATCCAAATAACACTATATCGGAGTGTTAATGGAATTTTAATATATTTAAGCATGGTTTTTGATTGCTTTTTATAATGGACTAAATGTAACGCCTGAATACCTATTGCACAAATACTAATAAAAATTAGCATATTGCCAGGAATATGTAAGGGAAAATCAAACAAGGAATGTGAAGATATTGATGCCAAAACAGCCATTGAAGCCATCCCCATACAAATGGCAGAAGGAGATTTTCTGACATGAAATTTCTTAACAATTATTCGAATTAAATAAAAGATAATAAAAATAAGACAAATCAGGCCCAATACACCCATCTCTGAAACAAACTGTAGCCAGTCATTATGTACATGTGTAACAGTGATTTGTTGATCCCTGGCAGATTGATACATGGGAAATGCATGCGAAAAATTTGCAGGGCCTACCCCCAGAATTGTATAGTCCTTGATCAAATTAATGGTAGAATCAACATAACGCATGCGGCTTTCCATGGCACGTTGAATCGCACTAAATCTTTTGATTATACGATCCTCTCCAATATAAGTGGTTGAAATAACGATAATTATTCCTACAAGGACCATTGTTATTGCTTGCTTTCGCATCCTTTTCCGACTGGCAAGGGTTGCTGTCAAAACAATTGTACCCGGCAGTGCTGCTATGACAGCACCTCTGGACGCTGAAAAATATATACCAAGGCCCATAATTGATGCTGCTACTATGCCAATAATTTTTTGATTCCATTGATATTCATTTGCAAAGAAGCGGGCGAATCTGTGTTTAAAAGAAGTGTGTCTTTTTGATGTATTATTTCTGTTGGTTTGAGAAGCACTGTATGCCACACTTAATAGCATTAACATGGTCATTAGTGCAGCAAAGTGGTTACGATTGATTAATGTACCACAAGTATCGTGCTTATTTTTTAAAAGTGCTTTGGGCAACCATAGAATATATCCTGAATGAATAAATGTCTGACTGAGACCATAAAGACTCTCTATTATTCCAATAGCAATCAATAGTAGGCATAACTGCCTGAGTTTTTTATGTTGATTGATTATTTTTAGCAAGCCCCAAAAAAATATGATGTAAACAATGTATTGATTCCAGGCATGACGAACTGGATAATTCGTTAAAGCAAGTGTTCCCCAACTGAGAGGAATTTGATTTACAATGTGCATGGGAGACTGTGCCAATTGATTCATTTTGGCAGATTCTGGAGATATCATCTGAATAAAACTTTGTGGTAGAGGAACAATATATAACAAAATGATAAAACTTAAAATGATAAACACATTGTTCATTTCCAATTTTGGTAAAACCAATTGAATAGATTTATTTTCCAATTGGATACAATATCGACAGAAAGTTATAACGATGCTGATATTCATGAATGTATAGGCGTATGTGTGGACTGCCCCAAAGAACAGTACACTCCATATAAGAATAATAGAATAAATGACCATGAGCTTTTTTTTTATTTGATCGTTCAATACCATGAAAAGCCGAGGTTGGACGATCAATAATTATATATTTTTTGTCGCACTCTTACAGGGCTTTACAATTCTTTTAATATTGATCCAGGCTCACCCCAAAGTTTCAGGGCTAAGAAAAATGCCCCCTTTTTTAGAATGCGCCTGTCGTCAGGTTAAGACGAACTCGCATGAACACTCATTCCCACGCTCTGCTTGGGAATGCATATGGGACGCTCTGCGTCCCCTGTTCACTGCCTGGATTATATATATTTAGCGTTTTCAGCGCTGTAAAACAAGCAATTTTTTTCAATATTTTTTTTTATGATAATTGATCGTCCATTTTTTTCTTGGCATGTTTATTGACATAAAAAAGCAATACCTTATATTCGGGTTTAAAAAAAACAGTATTTACCAGCCGATCCAACAGGGCTGTTTTCCCCATACGCCGAGGAGAAATAATTGCTGTGCTGGGTGCTACCTACGTTGGATATTCTTGACCCATAAGTCCAGTTCGCGAAGTAATTCGACGCGGTCGGTAAATTCTTCGTATGCGACCATTTCTTCGATGGGCAGGATTTTTTCTTCTGGCATGATACTCATATCCTTTTGTTGTTTTATGATGAGATTTCAGACGCACTCCCAAAAAAATCGGACATAACTTTTGCGAATGCGCACTGTTATCTTTAATCGAATGTTATTGAAAAATCAAGACTTCTATGATGACACATCCTTGACCAGATGATCCATTAAGAACATGTTTCATCAAGGGCATATTGACAAAAGAGAGCAGGTTATTGTTCAGTAAATCAAATTCTTTTAATAGTACCAATTGACTCATTCCTTCGGGAAGTTGGTTTATGGCATTATTGGATAAGTGTAACATATTTAAAACATTTAGATATTCAATAATTTATAGTAATTGTTTTACTTGATTGTATGATACAGAAAAAAGATATAAACTGGTTAAGATCATTTTTTAGTGCGGATAGTTCATCAGGAAAAATTGCCAGGCGATTGGAAGCAAGATTCAGAAATGTAAGTTCTGATATTATTAAACACAACACTTTTTTCTTTATTCTGAAAATTCTGATTAAGATCTAAAGTGCCATCAGCATTTACATACCAGAATGAATCATGGGTAATGGTGACTTGTGTTGAAAAGGTCAACGCGCGGGGGATGACTTCTTTATATAAATTAATATATCAATACATTTCGATTCTTTTTTTATCTTGACTTAAAGCCATTAAGTAACCAATAATCGAAATCAAACCTCCGTTTGGAAACAAATGCATTGGTTTTGAACATAGGTTCGTTTAGGGGTACAGGGCATTGACGTCAGGCTAAGGCAAACACGCTCGGGTTCTCGTTCCCAGGCTCTGCCTGGGAACGTGTTCTTGGCGGCTCTGCCGCCTGTTCAGTTCGTAGGTGGCAGAGCCACCTCGGAAAACGTTCCCAGGCAGAGCCTGGGAACGAGCACTGGAGCGAGTTTGCGATTAACCTGACGGCAATGGGGTACAGGTGGGGCGACCCTTATATTCGCCCTCCGAAAAAAACCGGTATCAAACCTATGTATGATGACATCAGATACCTGCATTGGTTTAGGACATCGGTTCGTTTATGGTTTAAGTTCGGAGGGCTAACATAAAGGTTTGCCCCTACACTGTTCGTTGAGATAAATACATCTGCCTTAGCTTGACGGCTATGGGATTCACCCTTAGGCCATTGGAATAAAAAATTCAAAGTTTTATGATTAAAGAAAGGAAATATCATCCCATGAAATTTATCATTATTGGCGGAGATGCTGCTGGTATGAGCGCAGCAAGCCGTGCAAAAAGAAACAAACCTGAAATGTCTGTTTGTGTATATGAGCAAACTCAAGATGTATCGTACAGCGCCTGCGGTATGCCATACAATATTGCAGATGCCAGTCGCGATATTGACGATCTTGTTGTTCGAAAGGCCAGCGTCTTTAGGGAAAAACAAAATATTGATTTAAAACTTGGGCATCGGGTTGAAGCTATTGATATATCAAATAAACAAATTATGGGCACAGATACCAATGGCAATCAATTTTTAGACAATTATGACACCTTATTGATTGCAACTGGTGCCTCACCCATTATTCCTGATTTACCAGGATTCGATTTGCCAGGTGTATTTGCATTGAAAAGTCTTGGTGATGGTCGAAAAATAAAACAATTTCTAAATCCAAAAATTAAAAAGGCCATTATTGTGGGAATGGGCTATATTGCTCTTGAAATGGCAGAATCATTTCATAATCGTGGTATTGAAGTGAGTATGATTAAACCAAGACCGCAATTGTTACCCTGGTTGTCGCCAACTCTTGCCAATAGGGTTTTAAAGGAACTACAATCGCATGATGTTCAAGTTCTTGATGGTCACTCCATTGATGGAATTGAATCATACGATAATCAGTTAAAACTTATTTCAAAGGATGTCTCAATAACCGGGAATATTGTAATGACAGCCATTGGTGTAAAGCCAAATTCTCAACTTGCAAAAGATGCGCTAATCAAAACAGGCCCATCTGATGCAATCCTTGTAGATACAAAAATGGCAACGACTGGCATTGATATATATGCTGCTGGTGATTGCGCCAGTGCAATACATAAAATTTCAAAACAACAGACATGGATTCCCCTCGCTTTATATGCCAATCGTGGTGGATGGACAGTTGCAGATAATGTATGTGGAAAAAACAAATATGTCACTGGTATTGTTGGCACTGCAGTGTTTAAGGTTTTTGGTTTGGAAGTTGCACGAACGGGTTTGAATATGAATGAAGCCAAAAAATATGGTTATCAACCTGTGGAAATGGTAATTCAATCACGTTCCAGGGCACATGCACATCCAGGCTCTGGTAAAATTGATGTTTCAATGGTAGGTGATATTTCTTCAGGAAGATTGCTTGGTGTACAGATGGTTGGTGAAGAAGGGGTTGCACATCGTATTAACGCTCCTGCTATTGCTTTGCATGCAAATATGCTTGTTGAGGATTTTGCATTGTCAGATCTGGCTTATGCACCTCCATTTAGTCCGGTGTGGGACCCCATGTTGACAGCTGCCAATCAATTGTTGAAAAAAATGTAATAATGTAATAAAAAGTTACAAAAGAATTGGATTGGGGATTGCGTAATGTAATCCCCAACTTTAAATATTGTTCGACTTAAAATATTATTCACGCGGCAAATTATAAAGTTAATTATGTGTCATTATTATCATCGTATTCATATTCATAATCTTCATCATCATATTCATTCTCATTGGAGTGACCATAACGTTCTAGGGCAGCTTTTTTTCCAGAAATCATTGAAGACAAGGAACTTACATATTTTGCCATATCGGTTGACAGGGTAGACAAATCTTCTGAAGCATCGGATGTTTCAGAGGAAACCTGTGCAATTTGTTGGGTAATGGTATCAATTTCAGTCAGTGCTTTGTTGATTTCATCAATACCGATGAATTGTTCTTTATTGGCATTTGAAATCTCACTGATTAAGCTCTTTGTTTTTCCAACAGCATCAACCACGCCAGCAAAGTCATCATAAGTTGCTTTAACTAATAATGATCCCTCATCAACTTTTTTCACAGTACTTTCAATGAGTGATGCTGTATTTCGTGCAGCTTCAGCAGAACGCATTGCCAGATTTCGTACCTCATCAGCAACAACAGCAAATCCAGCACCTGCTTCACCAGCACGTGCAGCTTCAACAGCAGCGTTAAGTGCCAGAAGGTTGGTCTGAAAAGCAATTTCATCAATGTTTTTCACAATTTTTTGGGTTTCTGCACTTGCATTGGATATGTCTGCAATTGCATCTGTTACACGATTCATGGATTCATTTGATCTTGAAACAACATCACTTGATTTCTTAATAAATTCATTGGCTTCAACAGCATTTTCAGAATTTTTATGACTCATGGCTGTCAACTGTTCCAAGGCGGAGGAAGTTTCTTGAACATATGAGGCCTGAGATGCGGTGCTTTCAGACAACTGGCCGCTGCTTCGATTGACAGTATCTGTTGCTCGATCTACTTGTGTTGATGATTCACTTAAGCCTTTGATAACATCCAACAATGGCTTGATAATAATCTGTCGGATAATGACAAACAAAGCAATTATCAGGAGTAAGTTTTGAAAAATCATTTTAAAAATGACTGTGATCAACGCTTTTAAAAGAGCCTGTTCCATAAATTTGGGTGTATTTACAACAATGACGTTTCCGAGTACATCACCATCTTTTTCCAGCTTTCGTTTACATCGTATAAATCTTCCCTCAACATTTTTATCAGTTTCAGTTATTTCCCATTTTTCGTCTCTTACACGACCTGTTGAAATATTTCCTGATTCCTCTACCAATACAGCATAAACACGTTTTTCAGCCATCTCTGCTCTGATTACATTATTAATTTTATCCATTTCCATATCCCACAGGGGGTCAACCAGGGTTTTTGATAAACGATCCGCAATAATGGTGGCACTTTCTTTCAGATCATTCGTCATTGCTTTTTGAATTTGAATATAGTCAAATGCGCCAAAAGCAAGTAGGACGATTGATGTAATCATGATGACCAGGAAAATTGTTTTTGACTGTATTCCCATGTTGCTCAGTGATAGAAATTTCATTTTTCCTCCTAATATAAAAGGCGTATATAATTGATTTTAATAAAAATACTATATTGCTCTGTAATTGTATTAATTGAAATTTCATTTATGGCAATATTTCTTTTCAGTTTTCAAAAATATTTTGGATTGCTTGTGAGATAGGAACTTCTTAAAGCATCGTATAAAACTATTTAAAAATATTTAATAAAATTATTTATCATATGTTTATTGGATATTCAAGTAAATTTATTAATTTTTTTTTGAACAGGAACACGGGCGCATTCACAAAAAGTCGGACATTACTTTTGGATGTATTTTAATGTCTAACTTTTTGGTAATACGCCCCAAGAACACCCGAACAACAATTTTGTTCGGGTGAAATGGGGAAAGAATTGTTAGATTTTGTGACAGTTTATCCGCCGAAAGATTCATCAGCGATATCAACAACACTGGTATTGGTATTCATTAACGCATCCATCTTGCCCAAGGAAATAGGCAAAATAGCATTTGCAAAGAAATCAATATTTTTGATCTGACCTTCATAATATGCGCTGAGTTTGGATTTCTTTTGCAGTTTTTTGGAGGCCACGTTTGCTCGCCACAATAACATCCATGCCATAACAACATCTCCACAGGCATCCATAAATGGATGGGCATATGCAAAGGCATGCAAAACTTTTTCGCTCATAGCGGTTGCGCCCATGTGCATGGCCGCTTTACCAATTTTATTTACAGCATTTTCAACAGTAACAGCAATTTCTTTTAACGATTCAATCTCTTTTGCTTCGGCAATGACTTTCTGGATTTCTGCCATTAGATCCATCATTGGTTTGCCTTTATTCATTCCAAGTTTTCTGCCCAGAAGATCCATTGCCTGAATACCATTGGTGCCTTCATAGATCATGGTAATCCGGCAGTCACGCATGAGTTGTTCCATGGGATATTCTTTGATGAATCCATACCCACCATAGACTTGAATTCCCAGACTGGTAACATCAAAAGATCGATCTGTGACATATCCTTTGACAATAGGTGTCAGTAATTCAACCAATCCAAGAAATTTTGATTTTTCTTCCTCTGAATCAGCGATTTCTGAACGATCATGGCAATATCCATGATAATAAATCAAACTGCGCATACCTTCAACATACACTTTCATGGTCAATAACATGCGCCGCACATCTGGATGATTAATAATAGCAACAGATGGAGCGTCTTTATCCATCATTTGGAGAAGGTTTTTGCCTTGAATGCGTTGACGCGCGTAATCAATTGCGTACATGTATGATGATGTCGCACAGCCAAAGCCTTGTTGTCCTACCAGAGCGCGTGCTTCATTCATCATGAGAAACATGGCGCGCATACCTTTGTTTTCTTCACCCAAAAGGGTACCAATACAGTTGCCTTTGCCGCCAAGGGTCAATGAACAGGTGGAGTTTCCATGAATGCCCATTTTTTCCTCAATCCCTGTACAAACAACATCATTGAACTCACCCAGGCTTCCATCCGGATTGACACGATACTTGGGTACTAAAAACAATGATATCCCTTTTGTACCGGCTGGCGCACCTTCAATTCTTGCAAGAACTGGATGGATAATATTTTCGACCAGATCGTGTTCACCGGCTGAAATGAATATCTTGTTTCCTGTGATAGAATATGTACCATCATCATTTTTTTTAGCAGTGGTCGTCAATGCCCCAACATCAGAACCGGCTTCTGGTTCTGTCAAAAGCATGGTCCCTGTCCATTCACCGGTAAACATTTTTTTCAAATATGTATTTTTTTGTTCTTCAGTTCCAAAGGCTTCAACGAGTTTTCCAGCACCATGGGTAAGGCCCGGATACATCATAAATGCATAATTTGCCCCATTAAAATAATCACTGGCTGCCAGTGCAACTGTTCTAGGCATTCCCTGACCACCCCAATCAGGATCTTCTGTCATTGCGAGCCATTCGCCCTCACAGAAAATTTTATATACCCGATGAAATTCTTCAGGTGTCGTGACCTTACCTGCGTCAAATTTACAGCCATGTTCATCACCAATCTTTTGGGTTGGTAATACTTCTTTGACCGCTAAATTTCGCGCTTCTGTAATAACCAAATCAACGGTTTTTTTATTGAATTCTGCAAACTTTTCGTGCTTGCTCAGCTCTCCAACATTTAATTGATCATGGAGAACAAAATCAACATCTTTTCGATCCGCAATAAACTGTGCCATTATTTTTTCCTTTCTTTTTCACACATACAATAAAATTTTGTATATGTTCATATATTTGTTTTATTAGCGGTCAGCGAACCGCATATTCCTGTTACGATATAATATTGTTTTGAGGATAATTAATGTGTCAAAGAATCTTATGATCCCCCAAATTTTTAATATCTTTTTCCCCAATACCTCTCAGAAAAAGATCCACCAGCGGATCAGCCTGAGACACCAAATCATATTTTCCACCTGATATGACCCATACATTGATAACTTCTTCAACAGCGCCTAAAATAAAACGCTTCACAAGGGCAAGAAATAGATCCTGTCGCATGGTGGCTTCCTCCTGTCCCTGTTCAACAATGGATGCAATCAAATCCAGATACATTTTTGTCATTTCTTTAATCTGCGATTCCATTAACTGATGACTTTGGCGGGTTTCCATGCGATATACCTCAGCCATTTTACGATCACGCTGAAATTCTTGAAAATGAATCCGAATTAAACACCTGAGTTTTTCAATTGCATTTTTTTCTTTGTCAACGGCCTGCTTGAAATTACTGAATACAAGTCGCGTTTTATATGTAAAAAACTGAGATAAAATATCCTGTTTGTTCTTAAAATAAAGATAGATCGTACCATCAGCGACACCTGCTTCTCGCGCAATTTGCGAAATGGTCGAATTGTGAAAACCTTGATCCGCAAAAACACTTACTGCGGCATCCAGTATACGATGATATTTTTCATTATTTTTTGAATTATTATTCATAACCACGCTATTTTTATTTATTGTAAATGACGTAAAATAATACAATTCAAGATTTTGAATAAAATGAATACTTATTCATTTACCAAAAGCCTGAGCATAATGTCAAGTGAAAATTATCAATAAAGATAAAATATATTTTAAAAACAATTACAATAGGTTAGAAATTTATTTTTGGTGGACTTTTTCGTGTTGAGTTTTTTTATTATTGAGTGGACATTCATTCACTATCTGAATTCCCTAAAATATTTTTGATACCAGACATCATTTGAGAATATATCCCCTTTTTATCTTTTTTAGGAGAGATAGATTCTTTGGGAATTTCAAAACGTGGCTGGTCATATATTTTTTCTCGAAGAAGTTGATTCACCTCAGGTTCTTCCTGAAGGATGGCATGAAATGTTGTTTGAGAGATTTCATAGACGAATGTTTTCGTCATTGCTATGATAGATGCTTTTCTTGGATCACCGGTTATTAGCGCCAATTCACCAAAAAAATCACCTGCCCCCAGGCGGCCGACCTCAATTTCAGGGCCATTTTTTAATTGTATTTTGACACAAACAGCGCCTTCAATAATGATGTATACTGACTTTCCAGTATCATCCTGCTGAATGATGACATCTTCAGGATGATATGATTTTTTGATCATCTTTTTTGCCAAAATACGTTTACTTTCATTGGTCAGCTTATAAAATATGTCAATACCATTCAAGCATGTAATCGCATCATCTGAATCTGAAGAAAAAGCCGCATTTTGAAACTGAGGGATATCCTGCCGCTGAAATACAGGAGAAATGCCTGCGCGCTTGAGATGATTCCACACACGTTTCCAGACCGCGTTACGTGTTCTAATCTTGCTCCCATAATCAGAAGCTGAAAATGAAATTGTATACTCAGCCGACCAATGGCTTAAACCACTGAAACTGACCACTGCTGGTGGATCTGACTTTACATATGGTGCTGACAGAACAGAATCATACAGGATTTTTTCAACAGATTCAGGGGGATGTGTGGGGTCAATATTTACTTTAAACCAGTATCGAAAATTTTTATTGGGATAATGAAAATTTCTGATAATTGATTCTGATGCCATACTGTTTGGCACGCTAATAATTGAGTGATCTCGTGTCAAAACGCGTGTGGCACGCCATGTAATGTCCATAATGCGGCCTTCATCAATATCACCAATTTTAATCCAATCACCAATTAAAAAAGGTCGTTCAATATTCAGAGCAATGCCAGAAAATATATTGGAAATATTGATCTGGATAGCGAGTCCAATAATCATGGCAACCACACCGGATGCTGCCAAAATGCTTGTAATTTTTTGATTGAAAACATATGCAAAAATACCGCACATGGCCAATAAAAAAATGATGAATGAAAAAAATCCCACAACAATATCCGGTATTTCACGATCTGTTTTATCTTCAATAGGGATCCAGATAAACCGCTTGACTGCAAGGTCCACAAAAAATGTAGGGACCAGCCACCACAGCACATCAAAAAAATACTTAATTATCTTTGCATGGTAGGGTTCAACATAATATATCAAGCGATCAACAGTTAGTGACTCACATGATATCAAGGCAGTAATTGCTGTCATCATTTGAATAAACCAGATCAATCGGCAATTCCGCCTGAGTCTATCCCCACGATAAAAGGTACTGACAAACAAAAAAATCATCAAATTGGATATCAATAAATTATCAACAAATTCATAGCGTATCATGTTTCGCAAGCTAAACTCGTTTTTACGAATGCGAATACCAATATTGAATTGTGAAAACTTGACTTTGCCTTCTTGTATCTTGAGATATCGAGGCGCCCCTAAAGACGCTTTTTCTGCAATATTTTGAAACATCCAGAAATCGTTTATCGTATAACCTGATGCCGGTGTTAGAATTTTAGCTTTTTTTAACTTTTCAACTATTCGTGAACGGCTTTCAATACGCATACCAAGGACATCTGCAACATATATTAAATTATTTCGAGTTCTATCATTATGACAAAAACTGATACCAACAAGACGTTCTTGATATTCATAAGCATCAGGAATAAAATCAGCCTTGAATCGACCGCGGACATGGTAGGCCTGATAAGAAACTTTTTTTGAAGATTCCTGATCTATAGGGGGGCCCAATTCAATTTTTTCCGCTGCATTTAAAAAACTAATACGTTCAGGATGGATATTGCCTTTGTATCGAAACCATAAATAAAAATCCAGGCCAAATGTCATGTTTTTCATATCAATATCATATATTTTTTTTATTTCTATGCCAGTATAAACAGTATTAATACGAAACATGTACTGATCATCAAACTCAATAATATGTTTTTTTTTTATTTTTGTTTGGTAATTTGGGACTTCATATATATTGGGCACGATCTGAAATTGTGAAAAGGTTGATATTATTTGCTGATTTTTATAAATGCCGGTATACACAGTTTTTTGAGAATCACCCTGTTCATCAAAATATACCAAACCGGTGACACCTTCCATCGCATGATGAATTGAGTTCAGGGAAGCAAGAGATTTGCGTATGACGCTGCGATCCTTTTTTAAATGATTTGCATCACCGCTAAATGATGCGTTTTTCATTGCGTGGACCAGTAAAGCAATCGTATCGTATGCAAAAGCTGCGTGCCAGTCAGGGGATTCATGATATGTATTTTCAAAATCGTGTTTGAACAACTGGCCTTTTTCATTGAGCATGTCAATAATCATGGGGGTTGTAACGTACAAGCCATTGGTATAATATCCAGGAATCTCTTTCTCTTTTGGCAATTTGGACAGGGCATGTCGAAATGATTTTGAAGTAAATGAATCTGGCGCCAGAATGGGGTTTTCAATATGATACTTTTTTAATAATTCAAGAATTTTGGCGCCTTCAGTTGCATGTGTCGCCAGAAATACAATACCCGCATTTTTTTTCTTTTTCAATTGGCGGACAATTCTCTCAAGTTGGCTGTCGAGATCCTTTGCATGATTATCAAAATGCCACTGATATCTAATACGAATCCCCATTTTTTTTGCAGATTGTTTGAAAACCCGCGCCAGATATTTCCCATATTGCATTTTTTCATGAATAATGCTCACACTTGTACGATAGGGGAAAATATTTTTGGCGTACATGGCCAAAAATTTGGTTTGAAGTTTATCATTGACAACAGTCCGAAAGTACCAGGGATTATCCTTTGTAACACTTATATTTGTTGATGTTGGTGTGATTACCGGGATGTGATATTTTTGATAGATTTTACCTGCTTTTGTAGAGCACGTACTGTAATGGTGCCCGATTACAGCGACATTACGATTCAATTGAGCAATGTTATGCGCCTGTTTAACTGCAAGGGCCGGATCATTTTGATCATCATAAATATCCAGTAACACTCTTTTATTATTGATTCCACCTTGCCGGTTAATTTTATCAAGGCATAAATTGATTCCTTTTAAAAATGATTTGCCAGTTGCGTGATCTATTCCAGATAATGGCCCTACCATTGCTATGTAGATGGTGTTGATTTCATCATGGCGGATTTGAAAAAAAACCAGTGAAAAACCGAAAATACCTAACGCAATCAAAATAATATTGTGCTTAATCTTTCTCATCCCAAAACCAGAACTTTTTTATGTTGATTGCGTTTTGATCATTAATTCAAAATCTCTTTTGGTTGATTCGTTTTATGAAATTGTTTTATATGCATGATAACCTCATTAATTTTAGTAGCAAGATCTTGTAGTTCGTCACCATCTCTTAGCTTTATTAAATTAACATCTTCTCCCTGATTTAACTTCTCCAGCGTTTTTTCAAGATTGTATACCGGACCGGCTATTCGATGGGTAAAAACAATGCTAAAGCCAGCAATAATAATCAGTAAGATAAAACTTGTTGAGTATAATTTGGAAATCAACTGTTGAAGCATCACTGATACAAGCGCAGGTGGGATATATATACGTACAACAGGCCATATTACAAAAAACATCAACATGCCTATGATAACTGTAAATAAAAGTGAAAGAATGAGGAACCGAAATGTCAGGGTTAATTGCATTCTTTCATTTATTAAATAATTTGAAAATCTACGTTTAATTTTTTTTTGAGCCATATTCATGCTTCCTTATTTAAAATATGGTTTATTCTCTATATGACAACAAAAGTTGCAAGGAAAGTGCCAAAATTTTAAGATATTTATTTAAATACATGAAACTCAATGTTCACGTTTTTTCGAAAAATGTGAGCATAACTCGTTCACAGGCAGAGCCTTGTAACGAGCAGTATTCGCTTTTCATAAGTCAAGACAAAAAAAATGATCATTGAGTAAAAGCAAAACAAAAAAAAAATATTTAAAAATTCATTTTTTAGTGTAAGAAAATCAAAAAAAATATGTCTATATAAATAGGGGGGTAAAAAATTTGCGATAACTGGACCAATTTTTTTTTTGATTCGAAAAATATTAAGGTATTAATTTTAATAAATATTATTTTAATCATATAACACATATGGGCAATATGATAATATGTTGAGCAATATAAAAATGTTAGATTTGTAATAAAAACTTTGATTCAGTTACTTGCAATGTTTCTTATTTGCAATAAACATTGAAAAAATATGAACATTCACAAATATTTTGATTGAAAGAATGGAGATGGTTTGATATTGATAAATAATTCTAAGTTTTCAGATTGCTTTGAAACGTTCAACGACAGGTATACAGCGAATGGAAGATCATCAAATCGATTTCAAACTATATTATTACATATTGGCTATCATTATTTTAATGTTCTGTTTGTCAAAAAATAGTCATGCAGACAATGCCAGTGTTTTCATGGTTAAAAGTAATTCATCTGCAAATTCAATTACTTTTGAGGTTTTTGCTGATGTTGCCACCAAATTCCTTGGATCATATGATCTGGCTATTTCATTCAATCAGGAACATCTCCACTTTCAATCGTTAAGATTTGGCGACACTTGTTGCCAGTTGGGTCGAGAACCAAAACATAGTGTTAAAGATGGCTTGATAAAAGTAAATGGGATTTATACGATTTTACCCAAAGATCTGGTAAGTCTTTTATTTGTTCATTTTGAAGTTTCGTCAAATTGTGTGAACTTACCTTTTGAATTATATGTATATGGTCTTGTTGGTAAAGATATTGATTTGCCAGTTGATGTCATTGGCTATGAGATTACACAAAATGCCATTGAACGTATGCATCAAAAACAACAGGATCAATTGCCGCTTGTTGACGATGCTACAATTGAACTTCTAATCCCAATTGTTGGCATGCGTTACGACCAAAAGGATCTTTTTAGTAAACAATTAATAAAAACCATTGGAGAAAAAAACACAAACAAATATCTATCAGACATTTTAAGGTTATCAAGAGTTGCGCAGCATCTGGATGTTGAGATGAATGGTGTTCACGTAATTGATATCATTAAATGCCTTCAAGTTCTTTCGGGCATGGACAATGTTACTTGCAATAATATTGTTGGTGAAACACATGCAGAGATTGATGATGTCATGGCATATTTTCAGAAAATGTCTTTTTTACCGATAGATAATAATTAAGGGGGTCTTGATCATCGTTTCGGCCATAACTTATGGACGTGCAGTGGCATTAACATCGTAAGACGTGATGAAAGATGTGAATTCCAGCCAAAGATTCATCGCATGAAAATGTTTGAAACGATAATTCAGGCCAATTAAGAATACCTTTTCAAATGATTTTTCGTTTCGTTTTTGGTATTCTATAATAGTAACTCTTTAATTTGCTCTTTCATTATTTGCTCTTTTTTTATTTTTTTAGGATTTAGTTGTAATTCATAATCGCTCTTTTTTTTAGTTCAATTATTTTTGGATATAATTTCATATCAATTTCATTTTTTTTAGATTGCATCAGACGAAAGCAATAAAATTACTTTTTTCTATTATCATTGATATTCTTAGAACCTAATTGGGATGAGCTTATTCACTCATGTCAAACTATGATGGGAGTTGTCCATGAAAATCCAGCGATATTTTATGCCGGTGTTCATTCATTCAATTATGATATTCTTATTAATTTGTAGCAGCACTGCCTGGGCAGAGCTGCCTTTGATGTATTTCTCATTTGAGGAGCAAACCTTTGATATTGGCAGCACGTTTATTGTGGATGTTCGAATATCACAATCAGACCGCGAATTAGGATCCTATTCATATGCCCTTTTATTTGATCAACAGGTATTGAAAATTATCGCAATTGATGGGGGCATGCATGGGAACCTTCCTGATGCCAACAGTATTGGATCTGTTAATATTGCGGACTACAATCAGGAATGGCCGGTTGTTGACTCGTATTCAGTATTGACCCAAATTACATTCCAGATTATTGGGGATTATTGCTCTATCAGCGAACTCACACTGAGTCAAGTTTCATTGTATGATAGAAATATCAAACATATGGATGCTGATACAAAAAATTCTGGAATAAGTGTTATTTGTCCAAAAGCAAAATTAATCGGTGCTCCGCATGGTACTGTTAATGATAATTATGCTCAGATTCAGGTCACAGGAACAGGGCTGACCCACTATAAATACAGCCTGGACAACAAGCCATACTCAGACGAAATCACGATTGATTCCCCCATATCATTATATAACCTTTCAGAAGGGGCACATTGTATCCATGTTGTGGGAAGAATTGCATCTGTTTGGCAAACTGAACAGGAAGCCACAAACGCCTGCTGGTATATATTTATGCCAAGGCCGCATATTCAAAAGATATCTCCAGTCTATGGTTCTGAAAAAGGTAACACCATAGTGGATATTGAAGGCCTCTATTTTCACTCCGGGTGTCGGGTTCTTTTTGGAGACATTGAAGCCGAAACCCTTACGATTTCAAATACACACATTGTTTGTCGCTCTCCCAGGCACTTGCCCAAAACTGTTGCTGTTACCCTTGAAAACCCATATGACAAAACGACAACCCAAAATCGCGCTTTTTCCTATTATCCTGAAGGCAATCAATATCAGATGCTTTTTACAGATATTAATGAAACCCGGATCGCTCCAGGAGCAAATGTTTACTGGCAAATGAATTACACAACAAGCGATAAAAATCCATATTTGCCTGGTTTGGGTATTCGGATTCATTATAATTCTAGTATGCTCAAGTGGAAAGGGTTTACAGATATTTATGACAATGATATGCTAAGCGGTAGGGACTTGATACCCAAAAAAGATACATCCAACTTGGATAATGATCCCAAAACAGATAAATGTATTCAAGTGGCATGGATGGATATTGGCCGCAACTGGTCAGGAAAAGTATTGCCACATGCGTTATATGGCATGTCGTTCTCAACAGATGATGACGTTGACATTAATACTGAAAGCGCAATTCATTTTACCTCAAGTTCTCATGCTACAACGCATCAATTTTTTGCGCCCTCAATTTCCATTAACTTTCAATCCTGGTCAATTGATTGCACTGCCCAGGGAGCTGGAAGCATATCGCCATCAGGATTGATAAATGTCGCGCATAATGATTCTCAAAAGGTTCAATTTATTTCAAATCCGCATTATCATATTGAATCTGTCTTTATTGATGGTGAATCTCATGGGCAGATTGAAGAATATACATTTGAGAATGTTGTTGCGAATCATATGGTTACAGTCATTTATGCCATTGACAGAGTTACATTAACTCTTGAAAAAAGGGGCACAGGTACTGGCATGATCAAACCAATGGAAGGGACATATACCTATGACTACAATACAGGGGTTGTATTGACAACGATTGCCTCTGAAAGTTCATTTTTTACAGGATGGTCAGGAGATGCGACAGGTAGTGATGATATCAGTATTATTATGAATCAGGACAAACATATATATGCCAATTTTGCCATCAAAAAATTTAAAATTGAACCCATTTTTGGAGAACATGGTCATATTTCGCCATCAGAACCATTTTATATTGAGTATAATGGCAGTCAAATTATTAAAATATTTGCTGATCGTTGCTACGAAATTGAAAACGTATGGATCAATGGAGAACCGAGAGGACAGGTCTTAAATCATAATTTTATTGATGTTCGCTCTGATCAAACAATTGAAGCTAAATTCATTATAAAAGACAAAGACAGCGATGGGCTTCCGGATTGTAGTGAGGCAAATACTGGGTGTACAGATGTGAATATTCCTGATTCAGATGAAGATGGCTTACTTGATGGAGAGGAAGACTTGAACCAGGATGGATTTGTTGACCCAGGTGAAACAAGTCCTTGTGAACCAGATTCTGACTTCGATGGTATGGATGACGGCTGGGAGTTGACTTATGGAATGGATCCACTAATTGATGATGCAATGGATGATAAAGATGCAGATGGCTATGCAAATTTTTTTGAATATATGAACCAACAGCATCCTGATGAACAAAACCCACCTTACCAAATGAACTACAATTCAGAAACAGATGCTCGTCAACCTTATCAAATCGTAAATCTTCGACCTGATAATTTAAAGATTGTTCCAGCCGGCCATTTTGACCTGGAAGTGATTTATAATGCTTCTAATAACAGTACGCAAAGCATGGGTATTGGTTTCTATGTTTTCTTTTCATCAAACGATATTATGTGGACATCCTGTCAATCTATGTTGAGCAATGGAATAAGAGTTACAGAACCCGAAATAAAAATTGATACAAACAATCAGGATAATGACCCGGCAACAGATCGCTATATTGGACTTCTATGGCAAGATGAAAATGGACGATGGCCAGATACAGTCTTACCACACAAATTATGTACGATAACTTTTTCTGTGTCCGCGGATATGCCTGAGAATTACAGTGGCAATATTCGTGTCAGGTCATTTTTTCTGGATACTGCGTATCATTTTTATGGAAACTCGACACTTTATCAGGCACAACGTGGTAATCTGGACATTGATGGCAATGGGATTGAAGATGCATTGACTGATGGATTATTGGTCATGGGATATTTGTATGGATTTCGTAACATGCCATTAATTGATAATGCGATTGGTCCATATGCAGTTCGGACACAAGCTGACCAAATTGAACCCTTAATAAAAGGAATGTATGATCTTTTTGATATTGATGGTGATGGCATTGTCAATGCCCTGGCTGATGGTTTATTATTGGTTCGATATTTATTTGGATTTCGTGATTATGAATTGGTATATGATTTAATCACCCCCAATTGTACACGTTGTAATGCAGATGACATTATTGAATATATTAGAAAAATAAAACCAAACCCATCATTTGAAGAGTAAAGTCGTGAAAAACTTTGTAATAATTATTACAACTTGTTTGATCGTTTTGGTCAAGGCAATTACAGTCATCGCTCAAATGAATCATTGTCAACATCTATGGTTAGACCCGATCTCTCTTTATGCAGCGCCTGGTGAGAGAATTTCGATCTCATTATATTATGATGTTACCAGCAATGATAACACTCTGCTCGGATTTGGTTTTAGATTGTTTTTTAATAGCGATTTGCTAACATTTACAATGGCCAATAAATTTTTTAATATGTTTAAAGCACCTGTTATTCAGGATGACGATGAAGATCTTGACGACGATCCGACGACCGATCAATACATATTAATTGCTTGGTTCGAATGGAATGGTCGATGGCCTGGGGAACGACTTCCCTGCTTTATGGGAAACATTGATTTTGTCGTTGTTCCAGATGCCCCGACTGATGTGACAACATTGAATGTCAATATTACTGCAACCCATCCGGGTTACAATGGATGTTTACATTCATCAAAAATTTATATAAAGCCCAAAAAATGAAGAAAAACATCCTAATAAGTTCGCGTATTCACAGCATGTGTATCATTATCACGATCCTAATGCTTACTGCATGTGCAGTGCAACATCCTGGACCAATATGTATCAAAGATAACATCCAATATGGCCAGGTTGATGGTGCATTTCGGAGTCGTTGGTGGAATTTTTATGAGCGGGGTCGTTCATACCTTGAAGGTGAATGTCTTGATGCTGCACTGTCGGACTTGAAGACCGCTATCAAACAAAATGATCAAGATCAACGTATGGTGCGAACCTATGGCCTTCATTTTATAGACTATTTTCCTCACCGAGAATTGGGATTAATATACTACTTATTAAATGACATGGAAGCAGCTCAAAAAGAATTGGAAAAATCCTTATCACAGGAATCATCATCAAAGGCACATCATTATCTGGATAAAGTACGAAAAAAACAATTAAAAAAACATTCAAAGAAAGTCAATACGCCATTTCTTACTGTTGATTTCCCCAAACATACTCCTGTTTGGACATCTGATAAACAAATTTTTATTCAGGGTGTGGCCACTGATGAACAATACATTGACGAAATACTGATTAATGGTTGCCCCTATGATTTTCAAGGGGCAGATAAAAAAGTCAATTTCCATACTGAAATGGTGCTGGGACAGGGTACCTATCATATTCCAATTTTAGTCAAAAACTTATTGGGTGGCTCATATAAACAAACGATTGAGATTCATGTGGATCATCAAGGGCCAATGATTGAAATACATGCTTTTGAAAAAGAAACAAATAGATTTGTTCTCATCGAAGGAATTCTTTCTGACCAATTTGATAATAACCATTTGTTTGTGAATCACAAAGAAATTGCTTTGAAACCTGGAACAAAGACACCATTTCGAATAAGACAAGCCATTGAACCGAATCAAAAAATAATTATGCTAACAGCCATAGATAGGGCTGGAAATAAAACGAAAGCAGTTTTAGATATTCTTGAAGCCACCCGGACATTTGGCAAACAGATTATTGCAAGCCGAGATATTTTTCAGGATAATGAGTTGTGCCTTAAACAAAGTCAGCCTATCAAACTGATATTATCAGAATGGAAAACGACCAATCTTGTATATACCGAAAAAATTTATTTGTCAGGATACATATCAAGTAAGTCGCCATTTAAATCATTTAAAATAAATAATCAGCCTGTAACTATCAATCATGGGCAATTGGTTTTTTTCAGCATTCCCTATGAACTAAATGTAGGGGAAAATGACATTCAAATTCGACTTGAGAATGAAAACAATCAATCTTTCATGAAACAAATAACTTTTAAACGTGTCGTACCAGAAATATCTCGTTTAGAAGCTCGCCTGCGTGTATCTATGAATCTTCTCAAAACATCTGACACTGATATTCAAGCAGGCTACCTGTTTCAGGAAAAGATGCATATGGCATTTGTCCAAAGAAATCGTTTTTTTGTTATTCCCAAATTTCAAAAAATAAAGCATCAATTATTGAAAGAATTAAATGAATCACAGATTGCTCATTTAACAATGACAGGTCAATATATTAATTCTCGATATGGCGTAGAGGTTGCTATTCGCCTCGTTGATAATGAAACTACTCAGATTCTTGCTGTTAAAGATGTTTACAGTGATACTAAGGATAAACAGTCTATTCATCGCATGGTTGATAGCTTGTCTATTAGAATTCACAATGAATTTCCCATTGTAACAGGAACGATTCAGCACATTGAGGACAATAATATTCATATTTCTCTGGGTAAAAAACAATTAAAAGCCCAAAACCGGCTCATTGTTTATGCCCAATCTCCATCAACAAAAGCGCCTGAAATAATCGGGTTCGCAAGGTTAGCAGATAGTGATATGAATTCATCAAAGATAACGATCGTTCATAGGAAACGTCCGATCTCAATAAATGATAGAGTTATTACCCAATGAGATTTACAATTGAAGAAGATCGCCGAATGATCAAAGGGTGTTTGGCCGGTGATTCAAAAGTGCTAGAAGAGTTTATTCGCATTTATTCGCCTTTGATTTACCGATATGTCCAACAAACGTTTTCTTCAAGCAATATTCCCTATGATGAAGAAGACTTAAAGGAACATCACAATTCGGTATTTGTGTTGTTGTTGGAAGATAACTGCCGAAAGCTGAAACAATTTAAAGGTCATAATGGTTGCTCATTGGCATCATGGATACGTTTGATCGCATGCCGATCGGTATTGAATAAAATGCGAGAAGACAGTGGAGATGCAAACTGGATTGAATATCGTCTGCCTATTGAGGAAGCTGCTGATGTATTGTATGAAGATCTTAGCGCAATAGAATACATGGAATTAGAAGAGAAAAAAACTTTTGTTAGAGAATGTATGCAAAAGTTAAATACCAGAGATAGATTATTTCTTAAATTGCATGTTGAGCAAGACTTACCTGTTCCCAAAGTTGCCAGAATTATGCATATGTCATCTGATAATGCACATACTTTACGATATAGAGCTTTTGAGCGTTTAAAAAAACAGGTTGAAAAATTACTAAAAAAAAAAAAAAAATAGTGTAAGAATTTTGAAAAAAATGTGTCTATATATATAGAAGGGTAATTTTTTTAATGTATATGTATCGGAAAAACAAAATCCTGCTTTATATGGTTCAAGTGCAATTCCGCTTGCTAACGCGCGCGGCTCTGAAAATTTCGGCAGCTTTTAATCTGAGCCGCGCGCGTTAGCAAGCGGGACTGTACTTGAACCAAATATCAAACAGGCTTTCCGAAGATGCACAAAAGTTAGGTCAATCTAACAAATTGCCCGAAGGGCACCATGTTCTTGGGAATCAAATACAATGCTTGATAATAGTGATATTTGAAAAAAAAATAAAAAAAATTAAATTTTAGTGTAAGAAAATCAAAAAAAATGTGTCTATATAATTAGAGGGGAAAAAAAATGAGAAAAAATGATTTTTAATATTAGATTTTAAAAGACAGTATCAAAAAATGAATATAATGATAAATTTATGTTGAAATAATTTGCTATGATGTGGTATGGTGATTCAAATTTTTATTACATTTTGATTTTACTTAAGATATTCATTTTTAGAATGAGAACATAAAAAAGCGAATACAATACTGAAGAACGAAACACCACTTGAACTTAAAAAATACAGATGGTTATACACGTTCAAAAAATTGCTCTTTTTATGTTTTTTTTCAATGAAAACCGGTCATGAAAAAAAACATATGTGAGCGCAAACTTGGATAATACTAATTATCCATCTATAAGCAAATATTATGCCAAATGGAGATACACTATGAAAAGTATGTGTCCGGGTGAAGAAATTTTGGCTGATTATATTGAAGGCCGTCTGGAAAAAAAGCAAAAATGCCAGATTGAGAACCATCTATCCACATGCGATCGATGTTTGCAGACCATCATCGTTGCAAACAGCATGTACACAGAATATGATAGCTATGAATTCCAGGAAGTCCCTGAATATGTAACGCAGACAATTATTCAAAATTTTATCAGCCAGAAAGATAAAATGAGAAATATTATGTTCACACGGGCAAGACGTTGGTGGGAACAATTTAAAATTTCACTAGCTGATTTTGGGATGCTATTTTTTAATGACTTGCAGCTTGCGCCAGTACATCGTGGCGCCCGTGTGGTACGTGCAAGAAACCAGAGTCGGCGGAGAAAAGCATTTGACCGCTTAAAAACTGATATTGATATCCAGAAAACCGGTAACAATCTTGCGCGAATTAAAATTCAAATTAAACGTTCAGAGGATGAAATTGATAAAATACGTGTTATACTATTAAAACGAAAACTCGACATTACACCGGTCATTGATAGGGAGATTGCTTCAGATATATTGCATGAGAATTCTGTACAATTTGAAAATATCCCTTTTGATCATTATAACCTCACATTTACACGTGATGGAATAACGCTAGGAAGATATTTATTTCAAATTAAATAGAATTTATTTTTTTAGCGAATATTTATGTTCAAAAAGAATTGGATGATGAACTGAACGTCCCTGTGATTAACACAAGAAACGAATTGTCGGTAAAAACCGATGTTTTTTTAAAGTGTTAAATGAAATAAAGATACATACTAGTTGAGATCGACATGAAATGTTCATATGACAAAATGCGAGCCCAATACGAATAAAAAAAAAAGCTCAATAATCAATTTACAGGGAATCAATAAAGATCAATTCTCTCAAGTTAAATTATTTTTTAGAGATGTTTTTATTTTATGAAATGAACCCAGAAAAATAACAATTGTGAGGGATATGTTTTTATTAATCCTGTAACAAGCAGTAGGTGGTATGGAATGATAGAAAATATACAATCAAAAAATAACGATGGGCTCAGTGTCATCAATATAGATGTAACACGAGATGGCAATGCTGTAAAAACGACAATACATGAAAGTCAATGTGGCACGTTCAGTTCTATTCAACACTATGATACGCTTGATATTTCTATTGAGAAAATTGATGCGCGTTGTCATGAGATGGTTGAAATGCTGAATACGACCAATCGAAGTGGTCGTGTGACAATAAAAACATTGACACGTTTAAGGGAAATTGGCCAAATTTTTTATGATGAGCTGTTTTCACAATCCACAAAAGAGAAACTGAAATTTTCCCAGGCAAAGTTTCTTCAATTGACACTTGATGATCAACTGGTTCAAATACCATGGGAGTTGCTCTTTGATGGTAATCAATTTTTGTGTCAGCGTTTTTGTATGGGAAGATCAGTGAAAACGCGGCAGTCTCTTCCAACAAACAACAATCGAAACGTTGATAATCCATTAAAACTTTTGTTGATTGCAGATCCACGTGGTGATCTCAATGGGGCATATCAGGAAGGTTTACAATTGCGAAATTACATGGATCGCTATAAAGAACAATTTCATGTCACATCGTTTTTTGACAATGTCACATCCGATTCGCTCAAAGAAAAAATGCGAAATTATGATCTGGTCCATTTTGCCGGACATGCAGACTATCAAGAATCAGATTTTGGCGAAAGTGGATTTCGTCTCACACAGAATTCATTAAAAGCCAGTGATATTAAAAAGATGGCTGGAGCCATGCCAATGCCATCATTATTCTTTGCAAACGCATGTCAATCTGCGCGAACAGAAAGCTGGGGGTTAAATGATCAATTTGAAAATAAATTATATGGGCTGGCCAATGCTTTTCTGGTTTCTGGGGTGAAGCATTATGTGGGAACATTTTGTGAAATACTGGATGAACCCAGCCGAAAATTCGCATTGGTTTTCTATGAAAAAATACGACAAGGCATACCAGTGGGTGAAGCAATTCAATGTGCAAGATGGGCATTAATCAAAGAATTTGGGGAAGAAACCATTGCCTGGTCCAGTTATATACTATATGGAGATCCAACTGCAAAGTATGCTGAATATTCACCACCGGCTGAGATACCTGATGAGCCTATCTATCAATCATTTTCAGGTAAAACGAGAACTTCATCAGATGATGAGGAAGAAGTGATTATGTTTGATAACAAAGTGCCTGATAAGAAAAAAATGGGTTTGTATCTTTTGCTGACATGTATATTCATGTTTATTACAGCATCTATTGCAGCAGTAACCTTTTTGGGGAAACCACATGAAACAGAAGTGCTTAAGTTAATATCTGCTGATGAACAATTTCATCAAACAATTATCAATGAGATTCAAGATAAAATTTTACTTGCGCGTCAGCAGAATCGATATGAACGTATGGATAGAAATATAAAAGATTTAAAAGCCAAGATACCTGTTGGTCAACAATTGGCAAGAAATTTTTCGAATATACCCACCATAATGATTGATTTTCGTTCCAACGATGATAGTTCAGGTAAAGATCAATTGATTGCTTCAGTAATCACTGAACAATTAATTCAAAATGGAAAAATTCAAGTTGTTGAACGAAAAGATTTGGACCAAATTTTAGAGGAACTTAATTTTGGATCCTCACGTCTCATTGATTCTTCAAAGCGTTTAGCTCTGGGAAAAATATTATCTGCCAACATGTTACTATCTGGCTGGGTACATCCTACAGAAAGTGAAACTCAGGTTTCAATGCATGTAAGCAACATAGAGACAGGACGAACCATCCTAGCTGTTAATGAAGTGATAGATAATAGACTTCCGATCTTTGTTCAGAAAAAACAACTCACCGAACGTTTAATTGAACGATTCGAAAAAATATTATCAAAGGAAGTCTCGTCAACCAATGATCAGAATGAACAATAAACATAGGAATTTGTTTTCCAATTGACAGCGACAGCCTTGATGGATGAATAACATTCATTTATGTTTTTTCGTTTGAACAATCCAATTTGCCGCATCAAGTAAACAATCACCAATAAAAGCTACGCGGACACTGTTATCAAGAACAGTCTCAGTTTTTAGACCCTTTCCGGTTCGAACAAGGATGGCAAAAGCACATCCCGCATTATTCGCACATTGCATATCTTTTAGATGGTCACCAATCATGATTGATTGTGATACATCTATAGAGTAAACAGATGCTGCTTTTTCGATCAAACCGGTTCCAGGCTTTCGACATTTACAATTTGAGTCTGGTCCATGGGGACAAAAGAAAACATCATGAATATGTCCCCCTTTGGCCTTAACTTGAGATATCATCCATTGGTTCATGTCCATCAGGTTTGAAAGGGTTGATATTTTTCGATGAATCATAGATTGATTGCTAATAACAACACAGGTAAAGCCATTTTGTGTTAATTGCCTGATAGCTTCAATACTACCTGGGATAAAGCGAAATTCATCACGTGTTTTAATATAATTTGAAGAATCCACATTGATAACACCATCACGATCCAAAAAAACGACTGGTGTTGTAATTTTCGTAATATGAGGTTTGCCATTCGATACAATATACGAATGATAGTTATTGGTTGTTGTCATTATGACCTTTATTTTATTTGCTTGCGCTGTATTCTTTTGGCAGGTCGTTGTCAATTACATAAATACAAACTTCTTTTGCGCCTTGCTCAGAGTAACCAAATTTGTTGCACAGATTTTGAATTAAAAAGGTGACATCATGCTGAATTCTTTTATCATATGCTTTAAATTCTTCAGTATCATAATCTTTAATGGCTCTCCTGAAATTTTGATTCTCAAGGAAGGGATCCAAAACTTTTTCTTTAAGATTATGGACATAACGTTCGTGAAGTGATGCATATAATCGTGTATCAACAATATTTTTTTGATCAATAATCATTTCCTGTGTCAGGGTTTTTGATGTATATTCTTTTTGAATGTCATTTCGAAATATTTGACGTTCTTCGAATGATTTGGGTGTTTGAAAAACTTTTGTTTCAAAATTTTCAAAAAAATCTTCATTAATGTCAATGTTTTCTCCAGTAAAATGACATTTTTGACGCGTACCTGACTCATAGTTACATGCAAAAATATACTGTTTGATATGCCTGGCAATTTCTTCTTCATTATAATAATACAATGATTCTTTGACTTCCTGCAAAACAGTGTAATTGTACATTTGAACCAATGATTTAAGAAACGATTCGGATATTTTATCTTTTTCTTTTTCTTTGTTATATTTTGAAAAAAACTTAAACAACATGGACATATTGATCAACTGATTATCTTTGGAAAAACTTGAATAAAAATCATTAAATATTTTTATTGAGTCTCGGCCTGAAAAACCTGTATTGCCTTCATCATCTGACTCTGCAAGAATTTTTCGACGGCGTTTCGCGGTAAACCGCTTGCGGTCTTCTTCAGTAAGCCATGTCGGGATAATGCCTGCATATATTTCCATACGAAGCAATTGTAGGTTTTCATCACAATATTGACTGTAGCGACTGGCATGATCAATCCATTCAAGGGTGGCCGACGAATATGTTTTCATGCGAGTTGAAATGATCACTCTGGCAAAATTGTTTAAAACCCTGGGCAAAAAATCGTTATCAATATGTTTACCAAAAATGTTGTGATAGATTTCTACCTCAGTATGCCAGTCCAGAATATAAGGAATATTAACAATTTCGATACGATCTGAAAATGATGGAAAATCAGAAATATTCTTATTGTCCTCAGGATTCATCAAGGCAATAAACAAAGAGTTGACATTTTCTTCAAGGTCTTCAACCTTGTGAAGGCCCTCACTGACAATATTATGAAGTTCAGTTAATCGATCCTTGTTATGAGATTTAATATCCATGAGCGCATAAATACCATTGTTTGTTTTTGCATATGTAGAAAAAATATATTTGACCCGATTACTATCCATGAGAACGCGATTCATCTGTTTCTGAATCATTGGATTATCAAGTACCTGTTTCCGCATCGGTTTATCCCCTGGATTATAAACAGTTATACCTTCACCTAATCTTCTGTTGTATCGATATGGTCTTGCATAAATCATTTGAAAAACCTTAAGTGGATTTTGCAAGCGATCCATTAATGCTTCAAACAATGAGCTACAAATTGTACAGGGGGTTTCTCGGAAAACCCATTCATATTCTTTTTCTGTAAACAGTTTCCACTTGATTTCATTGTTTTGGAAAAGGTCATCCAGAAATGCGCGACGATGTGCTTTTGGAATCATTAGAATAGGATGATCATGGCTGGGACATGGAACTTCAATAATACCATCACGAAAAGTAAAATCGGGTTCTTCATCAGGCATTTCTTGAGAGAATGCCGGATCATCCTGGGATAACAACTGTATCAGTTTTTGGACCATTGGATTTGACTGTCTTTTGTGATGCCCACCAAGTAATTGTTGATCAAGTCGCCATACTGTTTCATATCGCATCCCCTGTTCAGTGGCGGTATATTCTTCAAACTTCATCAAAAGAATATTTAAAAAAGTACTTTTGCCACTACCTGGAGGGCCTTCAAATACAAAAATTTTATTTTGCTGAGCACTTCGTTTAAATGAATCACATAAGGCAACCAGTCGATTGGCAAACAATCTATCTGCAAAGAAAGGATGATCGGAATCCTTTACAAATAGTTGGTTACAATCATATGATACATATCCAATGGATTCCTGGTCATCCGGGTATTCATTAACACCTTCACCGATATAATTTTTTACCATGTCATGAAAAACTTGAAAAACATTGCGAAGTACTTGTGTGGGGCTGTTTCGTGTTAGCTCCAGAATGCTTTCAAGTGTAAACAAGGTTGATTGTTCAGTATCAACCATATTTCTATGTAAATTTTCAATGGCCTGTTTGATTTGTTTCATGAAAGGTCCTTTATTAGGCAAAAATCAGTAAATCCTATGGCCCACAAAAAATATTCTACATATATTACGTCCGGCTGATTCTTATTAATAGCCTTTGAGTGTTTTTATCAATACATTCATATAAAAACGAATACGATTAATTGGTTGGTCGATATTGGCCCGATGATTCGCAAAGATGCTGCTAAGACTACCTTCAGTAACATACCAGGGGTTGATGTTGGTCGCAACATCGCAGGCTTCAATGGCTTCATCCAATATTTCTACTCCATGAACAGATTCAAGGGTAACATAAAAGTCCTGTCGTATTCCCTTAAAAATATATCCCAGGGCTTTTGCTACACCCTGAGCATAATGGAAATAATTATCTGCCTTTGAAGACGTAATTGGACCATCATCATCTTCCTTAATCGTCAGACTTTGGTCACATCCCCCCAGTAAATCTTCATAATTCTCCAGCAAAGGAATAAGATTGTCAGTTCTGATAAAAAACCGCGCACGACCTCTTTCCAAACGATCAATATATAGTCTGAGTTCATCTATGGCCTGATTGTATTTCGATTCAGGGGATGGGAACCAGTATTGATTCGCTTTTATCATTAACCAATTCATGGCATTTTCAAGATTCTCATCTATTTTATCATTACTACCTGTTCGGGAAATTCTGAGTGCAAGTACAACGACAGAGCGACGTGTAACTTCCAGTATGCCCAATTGGATATTATTTATATTATCAGTAAAGTTAATAATATCATTGGGGCGCCATCCCCAAAATCGTTCATTGAGTTCATATTCAAGGGGTTGGATTACTGACTCAATAAATGCATAACCTGTCACTCTAGAAACCTCTTTTTGAGGTGGAATGCTTGACTTCTTTTTTGTTTTTAGAGCTATTTTTGTATCTTCTTTTTTGCAAGGCTTTTCATGGTCTGGTTTGTCAGTTTCATCGAGTCCATCTAACATTGTGTTAGGTTGACTTTCAGGTTTTTCCATGAATGTTTTTGGTGTCTGTTTCTGTCCTGTAAACAAGATCTCTTTTTGTTGTTCTTTTTCATCATTGACTTTTTCAACTGATTCATTCTGAACTTTGCCTGACTGATCATTCTTTGTAATTGATATTGGCTGGCTAATCACTGAGGTTGTAGCAAAGCACTGATATGCGGTTAAAAAAAAAGCCTCTGTCAAGAGGACAGCAAAGATACAGACTTTTTTGCCAATAGGACATAAACTGATTTGGCGCATAACGTCTCCTTATTGTTTAATAGTTTTCATAAAAAAGAATTTTTTGAAGTATGAATAAGTTCATGCTTCTGGTTCAGTTTTTGATTACTTATACCCAGTCTTGCTTTCAGGCGCTCTCATATTTTTGGGGTATCATCAATTTATCTGTTTGTGCTGATAGTAATAGCATGTGGTACTCCTGAAAGCATTTGTATGATAAATATATGATCATCCAAATTTTATTTTTCCACTACACTACACGTTGTAAAAACAATATTTACGTTAGCCGATGGCTATAGACAGATAAATTTTGCAATGTTAGGAAATAACTGTGCCAAAAAAAAACAAAAGTTGGTCGATCATAGTAATAAATAAACAATTTTTTCATTGACACATTTCCATTGAATGGGTTTAGCTTTCTACAATGTATCTTTCTGTCTAGATTATTTTCGAGAATTTTTTTGAGGGTATCCAGAAATTGTCTCAAAAATGAGTTATTTCCAATACAAATCGTAATTAATTGAATGAACGAACTGTTTCAATATATATCAAATTAATTGATACAAATCAATATAATCTTATATATTCAGTTTTTTTGTGGGCAAATCCAATGGTTGGGGAGAGACAATCAGAAATAAATGTGAAATTTTGCCATAAAAGAACCTGAAATACGAAATAAGGAACAAAAATTGCGAATTTCAGGTCAATAAGATACATTTTTTATAAAGTGCTTTAATTTTTTTCTATTTTGTTCATTGCGAAAAGTATTCTTGTTATCTATCATAAACGAGGGTGCCTTTATAGTGGTGAATTTATCTGAATTTCATTCTCAAAATTTATCCCATTTCTATTCCAATAAAAATTCAAAATTTCAACTTAAAGTCACAAGTTTGGGAAAGGGGCGAACCTTATGTTCGCCCCTACATTGATTTTGGTCATTGGTTGGAATTCGGTTTTTGTCTAGCAAACATGTTCACCCAACTTGTACATACGCCCCTAAGCACGTTGAATAACTTCAGTAACAAGTTTGTTTATACCAACAGCAACATCTTTAATTCCAGGGCCAAGCATATAGGCAGGGGTAGAAATTATATTATTTGTGTCATCAATACAAATGCTATCTACCGGGCATTGTGTATGGTTTGAACCTGTTTTTTCAATCGCCTGTGCAGTTCTCTTATCGTTACCAATGGTTACATTGACTTGATGTTTTGCCAAGGCCTTTGCAACTGTGGCTGGCGCAATACATATGGCACCAATTGGTTTTTTGCTAATAATCATTTCATTAAGAATGCGTTGAACTTCTGGATGAACTGAAGCATCTGGCCCCTTGATTGCAAAGTCACTGAGATTTTTTGCCGCGCCAAAACCACCAGGTAGAATCAATGCATCAATGTCTTCTATCTTCACATCGATTACATTTTGAATATTTCCACGTGCAATTCTTGCCGATTCTTTAAGAACATTACGTTGTTCACCAGATGGTTGTTGCGTTAGATGATCAATCACATCAAACATCATATCAGGTGCCATACAAACGGCCTGAGCACCTTGTTGATCAATAGCCAATAATGTGATTGTCGCTTCATGAATTTCAGCGCCATCAAAAACACCACATCCTGATAGCATTACACCAATTTTTTTCATTTTTTACTCCTTTCAATCAATATTTATTTGGTTAGAGCGAAGACTATGTCCGCTCTCAGACATAAACCGGAATCAAATCTCTGTAAGGACAATCATTACCAAAGGTAAGTTCTGAAAAGGCTAAACCAATTGTCTTAAAACAAAAGGAAGGATACCACCATGTCGATAATACTCAACTTCAACAGAAGAGTCCAGCCGCACAATAACTGTAAAGGAAATATCTGATTTATCAGCTGAACAGGCAGTCACAGTTATTTGCTTACCAGGTGTCAAATTATCTCGAATACCTTCGATTGTATATTGTTCTTCACCAGTCAGTCCCAAATAATCACAATTTTCATTTTCCATAAACTGAAGTGGCAATACCCCCATACCAACAAGGTTACTGCGATGGATTCGTTCAAAACTTTCAGCAATAACAACGCGAATGCCGAGTAATGCAGTACCTTTTGCAGCCCAGTCTCTTGAACTGCCTGTGCCATATTCTTTACCAGCAAGCACAATTAGTGGTATGTTGGATGCTTTGTATTTCATAGCGGCTTCGTACATGCTGCTTTTGGTTTTGTCAGGAAAATGAACAGTGTAACCGCCTTCTTGTCCAGGAACCAACGTATTACGCAATCTTACATTCGCAAAGGTTCCTCGCATCATGACTTCATGGTTTCCGCGACGAGAACCATATGAATTAAAATCTTGACTCGCAACATGAATGGCTGTTAAATATTCAGCAGCCGGGCTATCAAGAGGAATAACACCTGCCGGTGAAATATGATCTGTTGTCACTGAGTTTTCGAGTTTGACCAGTACCTGAGCATTAACGATATCTTCTGGTTTTGAAACTTCCAGAGACATATTTTCAAAAAAGGGTGGTTCCTTAATATATGTAGATGGCTGTGACCAGTCATATAATTCGCTTTCTGCTGAGCTTAATGATTGCCATGTTTCATCCCCCTCAAACACATTATTGTATTCATTTTTATACATAGAGGCTTTTGCCAATGGCAATATTTCATTTATTTCGTCTCGAGTTGGCCAGATATCTGAAAGCATTATGGGTTTTTTACTGGTATCATGCCCCAAAGGTTCATTTCGAAAATCAATATTTACAGTTCCTGCAATGGCATATGCGACAACCAACATGGGCGATGCTAAATAATTGGCTTTTGTATAAGGTGAAATACGACCTTCAAAATTACGATTGCCACTGATAACTGATGTGACAATCAAATCCTTGTCTTGAATTTCCTGAACAATATCCTCAGATAATGGGCCGCTGTTACCAATACAAGTTGTACATCCATAGGCTGATACATGAAAATTGAGCTGTTCAAAACTATGCAACAGTCCAGCAGCTTCAAGATAGGCTGTAACAACCTTTGAACCCGGTGCAAGGCTGGTCTTGACTGAATATGACACTTTCAATCCTTTTTCAACCGCTTTTTTTGCAAGCAAGCCGGCTCCCATTAAAACATATGGATTTGAAGTATTGGTGCAACTGGTGATTGATGCGATTACAACGTCACCATCTTTTAAGCGATTGTCTGATGATGATCTTGGATGAAAGGTTTGTTCAAAATTATTTTTCATATCATCAAGTGGAATACATTCCTGAGGACGTTTGGGGCCAGCCAGGCATCGTTTGACTGTACTTAAATCAATTTCTATGGATTCAGAATAAATGGGTATTTCGGTTTGATGTGGATGAAATAAGCCTTGTGCTTTACAATAGGTTTCTACCATTTGAATATGGGACGCTGAACGACCAGTCAATTTTAAATAGTCAATCGTGATTTCATCCACTGGAAAAAATCCCATTGTTGCACCATATTCTGGAGACATATTGGCAATTGTTGCCCGATCAGCCAGAGTTAGATGGGTAACTGCCGGGCCAAAAAATTCTACAAATTTGCCAACAACACCATGCTTTCTGAGAATACTGGTAATAGTCAATACCAGATCCGAAGCACTGCATATATCTGGTAATTCACCAACCAATTTAACACCGACTACTTTTGGCATGAGCATATAATAGGGACGTCCTAACATGACAGCTTCTGCTTCAATACCGCCAACACCCCATCCCATCACACCGATGCCATTAATCATTGTGGTATGCGAATCCAGGCCGACCAATGTATCTGGAAATGCCGTGCGAACATTGTTTCCATCTTTTTGATCAAACACAACACGCGCCAAATATTCCAGATTAACCTGATGACAAATACCTGTTGCAGGTGGTACGACCTTAAAGTTGTGAAAACTTTGCTGCCCCCATCGCAGAAATGAATACCGCTCTTGATTTCGCTCGTATTCTTTCTGTCGATTAATTGTTGGTGCATCTTTTGATGCATGCGCATCAATTTGTACAGAATGGTCTATAATTAATTCAACTGGTATTTGTGGATTTATTCTTTTTGGATCTCCACCCAGTTTTTTGACTGCATTCCGCATGGCAGCCAGATCAACAATTGCAGGAACACCTGTAAAGTCTTGCATGAGAACCCGGGAAGGCATGAATGGTATTTCACAATCACTATCCTTTGCTGATCCCCAATTGCACAGTTTTCGAATATGTGTTTCTGTAACAACCTTGCCATCATAATTTCGAATCAAATTTTCCAGTAGTATGCGAATGCTTACTGGGAGTTGATTCAAACGGCACAATCTCTCATTTTCAAGCTCTTTCAGACTATAATAATTCAGCCTATCTCCTTCAAGAGATATTTGCTTTTGTGTACGAGACTTCAATGTTTCATTAGCGGCCATGAATTGCGGCTCCTTAATTAGGGTTATTATTGCAGGTGAAAATTAATAAAACACCTGCAGATCAAAAGTGTTAATTATCAATTATTTGTTCGTGTATCTTCAACCACAAATGGCGTGCATCTAACTGCAATACTGGATTTCTTTACCCAGATTCGTGCCATAGTGATTGTTTCCCCTTCAAGGGTTACCACATTGGGTAATTCTTCAACATATATGATATCTCTGGTTTTAAATTCAACATAAAAGGTATTTGGACTGTATGGGTCAGATACCAGAATAATTCGTGATGAATCATATGGATGTTTTTGCGGGGAACCTGAAAAAGGGATGTGTGTTTTTGCTATGGTTTTGATATCTTTTGGTTTTTGAAAAGCTTTTATTTCCAACCGACTGGATTTTTGAAGCGATTTCAAAGACATGATGAACTCTCCTTAATATGTTTCAGATCATAATTTTTTCCGGAGGTCTACTCTCCGGAACAAAAACATGTGGAATGGTATTGTCATTCCATTCTTTTGATACATAAAGGTTACAATAACAACTGCCATATTCTTTGACATCTTGCGTGCGATAGGTACAGGGACAAATAATATCAGTATCGTTAGACTTATCACCAGATGCCAATCGACATGGACACGCCATGTATCCATACCTTTCCTTGTTAATTAATAAGTTATTCAGTAGTTCATTGACACGTTCCTGGTCAGAATTAAAAAAATAACCCTTTGGCTCCTGGGCCTTTTGAAGCATTTCATAAAGCTGTTTAACGTCCATTATATTCCTAAAGCCTCCCTTATTTCTTGTTCTTTATGACCAACAATGACAGTGTCACCAATAATAATCGTTGGAAACGAACATCTTGGATTTATTTTTTTTATATCATGTATGGTCGTTTTACGTTCTTCACCAGTCAATAAATCAACATCTGTAAATTTAAATTTAACGTTGCATTCTTTTAAAAGTGATTTTGTTGATCTGCAATGACTGCATGTACTTAATGAATATAGTTTAACCATGATGCCTCCTTTAATAGTCATTATGTTCAGGACAAATATAAAATATATGACTCAAAGTTCAAGTTTTTTTCTTGTCTTTTGAAAACATGTATTGATCGTTCCCAGGCAGAGCATGGGAACGATCTGTAGCGTTGTTTTGCCAAAAAAACTTGACATCAAGTATGAGAAACTGTGGGTTTGAATATTTCACCCACAGTTCAAAAAACAATAAATGCGCTACATAACCTTTGCATTTAGTAAAAGATGAACAATAATACTGGCTGCATAACCCAACATAATAACAAATGACCATTTTAAATGTGCGCTAAAAGTATATATATCACGAGCAGTTCCCATCAATGCAACACCTGCAGCAGAGCCAATAGACAATAGACTTCCACCAACACCCGCAGTCAGTGTAACCAAAAGCCATTGACCCAATGACATGTGGGGTTCCATTGTCAAAACAGCAAACATGACAGGAATGTTATCCACAATTGCAGATAAGAATCCCACCATAACATTGGCAAAAGTTGGTCCCATGCCTGTATACATATAGCTTGAAACCATTGCCAAATATCCAAATTGTGCCAGGCCGCCCACACAAAGAATAACTCCATAGAAAAACAGCAGTGTATCCCATTCTGCCCGAGCGATACGCTTGAATAAGTCAAATAATTCAACAACATTTTCGCTTTCACAGATGCCCAGCGGGGAATCATAATCACATAAACGATGCTCCACACGTTTAATATAAAAGGAAAAGAATCCCAGGTAGCCCAAACCTAACATCATACCACTGGCTGGCGGCAAGTGCAGAAAATTATGGAATGATACGGCCGTTACAATTGTCGCCAGGAATAGCAATATCACACGTTTTGCCCCAAATTTCATGGTTATTTCTTCGTCCAGGGCTTCAGGCTGCTCATTGCTGATTGCAAAATGCATAATGCTTGCTGGTATAATCCAATTAAAAACAGATGGAATAAAAATTAAAAAGAACTGAGTGAATTCAACCTGCCCTTTTTGCCATACCATCAGCGTCGTAATATCGCCAAATGGTGAAAATGCACCACCTGCATTGGCTGCGACAACAATGTTTATACAAGCCAGCGAAATAAATTTTGTATTTTCTCTACCAATGGCCATTACAACTGCACCCATTAAGAGGGCAGTTGTCAAATTATCGGCAATAGGAGAAATAAAAAATGCCAGCAATCCTGTTACCCAGAATACAGCTCGCAATGAAAACCCTCGTGTTACAAGCCATGCCCGCAATGACTGAAATACATTTCGTTCCTCCATTGAGTTGATGTATGTCATTGCAACCAGCAAAAATAGGAATAACTCGGCATACTCGACAAAATTATGCTTGATTGCATAATGCGCATGTTCCATATCTCCAATAGAAATATAGGCCAATGCAACAAAAATCCATATCACACCTGCCGCAAACACAACTGGCTTACTTTTTCTCAGGTGTAATTTTTCTTCAAAGATAACGACAGTGTATGCCACAACAAACAGTCCAAGGGCTATATAACCATATATCGAATGGACAAACTCCATGTGAATCGATCCGCTACCTTCACTTGCTAATGCGAATGCAGGGAACAACAGTACGAATAAAGCGCTTAAAAATTTCAACATTGTTCTTATCCTTCAAAAAAATTATGAATAAGTAAAAAATATCTTATCCACAATAGTTAAGGGTTGGAATTGTATCAGGTACAATTCATGAATTATTTGTTTTTACGATAAAATTTTTTTATACGTTTTCCTTCAATTTTGTTAATAAAGGCTTGAATCAATTCAAAATAAATTTTTCCAGCCATCATGATAATATTGTTATGATCTGCATTGGGAACCATTTGGAATTGTTTTGATCTCGCACCGCAGTAACTTTGAAGTTGTTCAGCGTCTTCGATGGGAATGATCAGGTCATGTTGGGCATGGATAATCAGTGTATGTTTCATAAAAAATGATATCTTTTGCAAATTATTAAATCCATGCTGTTCCTGAATTCCCATTTGTGCGGCTGGTATGCCCAACCTTGTCAACAATTTAATTGTGCTTGCAAAGCCACTTTCAATGATCAATCCACCGATATTATCACTAAAATTGGATGCAATTTCCAAAGCTGGGGCACTTCCAAGAGAACGACCCATTATTACAATTGTTCCAGTATAACCATTTTTCTTGAGCCAATCTATCACATACTGAAACACAGTACGTGCATCCTGAAGCAAGGTTGAAGCTGTTGGGCTGCCTGTGCTTTTACCATAACCTCGATAATCTGAGGCGATAAAATTGATACCATGTTGATGATAAATTGGTGCCAAATCATCATAATCGCTAACGATCTCACCATTCCCATGAAAAAAAAGGATATTGGGTGCATCACTTTTATTCATATGAAATCGGACATTGACACTCACATTGGGTTCAACTGGTACCAAACAATCTAATGCCTCTAGGGAAGATTGCCCCATATCCGGACGCGGATGAAACAATAATTGGGTAACACCTGGTTGATCCAATACCGATCGCTCTTCTTGCATTTAACTGTGTCCTTCTAGTTTTATAAGCCTTTTAAAATACTATAAAATATTTTAGTAATTTAAAGACGTTGGTTCGTTTTTGACATCTCTTTCAATGATTCTTTATTGACATATTCAAAGGAATACATATAAAAAAGGGTTCATTATCATTAATACAAAATTCATTCAATCACAAATTAATATTTTTATTTTTTTCATGTTTCAAGTTTGAATCATAAAAATTAAACAATAATGAAATAAAGAATAAGGAAAAAAACATGGCCACGATTAACGATGTCGTTTTGATTTATTTTGAAGATAATCCTGTTGCTTTTGCACGGATTGAGGATATTATTGCTGACTATAAACCGGATTGGTATCATGTCACGTTGCTAATGCTTCAGTTGCCATTGCAGACTGTTACCTGGATTTTACGTGATGTTTATATAGAAGGTGAAACCTTTACTATGGGCGGCAAAAGGATGCGAATTGAAAAGGTGGTCGCCCCCCCACAAGATTCAATAGATGATGATAATGATAATGATGCCAAAGTTGTGCAGAAATCAAAAGAAAAAAATATGCAGTCAGATTCAAGGAATAGCAAAAAGTGGTCTGAGAGAAAAAAAACAAACAAAAAAGTTGTTTCATTGCAAGATCGAATGAAACGTTGAGGTTTGGTTTTGTTATATTCCGCAATTCACGAAAAATTGAGTGAAACCATATTTCTGGACAAAACGCACCGCGACTTTTTAAGTCAGCTATTCGGCATAGCGTCAATTGATGAAATACGTAATTTTCTATGCGATGATTCTCAGGATATTATGACATTTTTTGATTGGTTATTCTTTCCAGATTTAGCATTTCAAATGAAAATTGAATCCATATTGTTGGGTCGGAACATATCATCAGTCGAACAATCTGCCCTTATTGACCGCTTGATCCAAAAAAAGATTCAATCACGTATTCAATTGGATTTAAACACCTACCAACCAATATTTTTAGAACCAATGATCATTTCAACTTTTGTTAACCGATTGGGACTGAATAGATACATTCCTGAAAAATTAATTGATATCTCATACATTGATGAGCATCAAAAAAAATGTGTATTGGTTCATTTACGAAATGAAATCATTGAATGGACCAATAATCGTTGCGTTTTTATTCACCAGGTTATTCATTCTTTTTTGAACAACCAGGAGGATTTATTAGATCTATTACCCTGGGCGGTACGTTTTTGTGGTCAATATGAAAAAGATTATATTCAGGCATTGGTCAGGAAAAAACATCAAATTTCTCAAAGTTTAGAGAGATTTCAAAATCTAAAGGCTTTACAGGAAAAACACAGTATGGAGTTCTTGCTTTCTTCAGGGATTCGTTCAATTCATGTTGACGTGATACAAAGCAAGGCAGAAATCACAATAATTGATAAAATTTTATGCCTTACAAATTAAGGTATTGATAAAAAAAAGCAAGCTCTTGTTTCCTGCATTTTTTCAACTTGAGGTCGTTATACGTTTTAATCAAAAACATGCGAACATCATTATTGGCGTGATCACTCTGAGATGATGCTTTCAGCAAATCCATGGCCGCAACAATCAAACCTTTTTCTTCAAGATGATAAGCCTGAATGAACAGATTTTGCTCTCCCAGTTGAGCAATGCAATGTTTTGAATATTCAATTTCTGACTGTTTCTCATCTGAGATAACCTCAATTTGATTATTGGGATCTGAAGAAATAAGCTGTTTACTGTCTCTGAAAACGACCACTTTATATGGATATTTGCCAGGGGCTAGATTAATTAAGGTATACCGAACAATGTCAGAATTTTGTGGCGCTGGTATGGAATAGATGTGATTATTAATGTGAAGTTGATATTTATATTGTTTACCAATGTTTTCCCAAACAATATCAGGATATTTTTTAGAAATGACAATTCTTTTTGCAGTTGAAAAATCAATATCGACTTGTTTGTGTGCACGACGCTGAATGCTCGAATACCGCTGAACACGACGATATTTTCTACGAATTCCTTGTAAAAAGCCCCCATTAACCGGACCCTGTGTAATTTTTCCAGAAACAACATGAACGCCTGTATTGATTAGCTGAATTTCAGATTTTTCTTGGACATCAATCAGCTTTGAATTAACTTGATCAATAAATCGACAGGAACTACCAGGGCCGGTTTTAATGGTACTACCTTCAAATAAAAACATGTTTCGATAGACTTTCTTCTCATTTTTGCCTCGAAACGAATGATGCACATCTCCATTTGTTTGTATTAATAATCCAACAGGACCATATGCTTCAGCATTGAATTGAATGCCAACAATTATAAACAATAAAAGATACAAGGATCTCATTTTAAGCATAAAGCCCCCTTTCACCAAGACATTGCCTGGTCATTATTGTTGCTGAGATGCGTCTTTTTTAGGCTCAAAATCGTTTAAAGTTCCATAAATCGGTATGGTTATTTCTTTCTTTTTGTCACTATCTGTAACCAAATGGATTCTGTCCCAGTACCGACCTGCTGTTTTTCTTTTATTTTCAACAGTTAAAGTGAATTGGCTTTTTTGTTTTTCCAAAGAAAAACTGATATCTTGACCCTTATCAGCATATGTGCGTACAATATCAAATTTGAATTGTGGCTCTGGTGCAATTATATGTTTCACTGAAATCTTTTCATTAATATTACCATTTAAGGTAATGCGTTTTGGATACCTTGCAAAGGCAGTGACCTTTGCTGACAAATGCAATGTTATTGTTTTATTATTTGGATCATTGGTATAGACAGTCGCGCTTTTTCTCACTGTTCTGCCTGCATAACCATTTGATCGGACTTTTATCTTGACCTTTCCCTCGCCACCGGCGGGGATGCTCTTTGAATAAGAAGCAGCTGTGCACCCTCAGCCAGTTTTGACACGACTAATTTTTAAGGTAGCCGTGCCTGTATTTTTGACGATAAATTCATGTGTAATATCCTCACCTTCAATTACTGGCGGTGCCTCAAATCGTTGACTGGATACGAGGGCAACTGGAACCTGATTATCATTATTTTCTTGCGCTTCTGATGAAACGATGCTCATTAAAATTGCGAATATGATCAGTAATAGTTTAGAATGATTCATCATCTTCATAAAAAAACTCCTTTCATATTGTGACAATCTAAACCTACCATATTAATTGACTTCGTATTTATAAAGCAATATTTTGTAACTAATTGATACACTCGTTATACTTAGTCATTACAATACCATGGAAAGGTATGACTGTCAATAAATAATTTAATATAAAGAAATAAAAAATACAAAAAGTGATTTGATTCCAAACCACTTTGATTTGTTTACAATTTCATTTTTATGTTCGTATTAATTTCCTCAAGCTAAGGCAGATTTTGAAAAAACAACCTTGGACAATCATATTCTAAATCCATTTATTCATCCAAGCGCGAATATATCCTGGGGAATTTACCATGATAAGTGGTTTGTTTTCACAATATCTTGCAACTGTTTCTGGAAAGGGCGCACGTTTTAATCGTGACAATAAAGGTCTTCGTGTGCAACCCATTACAATAAGATCATAATCTTTAGATTCTTCCAAGATAGCATCAACCACATTATAATGCTTGACAGTTTTTACAGAGATCATTTCCGGTGGGGCGAACAGGCGATGCTTATTTTCCTCAACAAAGCCTTTAAGATCCATTGCCCCTTGTCCTTCATCAACAGAGAATGCAATCATTTCTCCAACATCTTTTTCAACCATTATACTTGCCATTTCTAAGGCAAGCGCGCCATTTGGTCCGCCAGCAATTGGAACCAGAACACGTTTAAATGCTTTATCAGTACAATCTTTTAAAATAACAACTGTGCTGGGAGATCTTTCAATAATGGGATCAATCGTACTTCCAATGGTAACCATGCTTGACTTTGGTTTTCCATGCCACCCTAAAATAAGCATATTGCTATGTTTTTCTCTTACCGCACTGAGAATACCTCTGGAAAAGTTACGACAATAGCGAAGAGTTCTTCCTGTGGGAAAAAGAGTCGATAACTTATTCATTGCTTCAATAATGCCTTTTTTTCCTTCGCGCATATATTTATCTGCATCATTTAATGGCACATGATCTGGAACAGGCACCATATGTAAAAGCTCAACCCTTGCTCCTCTTGCACCACATATTTTATAAGTTGCGCTGACTAAGTTTTGAGTTGTCTGGGGATTTGCCACACATACCATAATACTGTAACCATGATGACTCTTTGGTGGTTGAACTTCTTCTAAAACATGAATTTCATCGGTTGATGCAATAACTCTTGATTTTGAATAGGTAAAATATATTATTAATCCCACGAGAACCCATGAAGGCGCTACGATCCATGCTGTCAGGCTGACTTCAAGCAAGTGTAATGCAAGTAGTGTTTGACAAATAATTCCTGCTATTGGAAATAATGGAAATAATGGCATTAAATAGCCATAGGTTAGTTCATCTTTCATATTCCTACGAATTTTAATGGCGCAAACATTGACCATGAAAAATAAAAACAAAAACATGATACTTGCACATGAAGCAACCTGAGTCACTGGCAAACAGGTTGCCATTAAAATAACAAGACTCCCTGTAAGAAATAATGCGATATATGGGGTTTTCCTTTTGGGTGAAATTTTTGCAAAAAAAGATGGAAGCATGCGATCTCTGCCTAATGCATAGGACGCTCTTGTCGCAGAATATATTGTCGCATTTAAAGCAGATGTGGCAGCAAAGATTACAGCCAGTGTTAAAAGAAGGTTACTGAGAACATTGCTTGGGATAAGCCTTGAAACAGCTTCACCAAAGCCTTTTGGGCCATAATGTCCAATCCATTCCCATGGCGCGAGTCGAGTGCCATTCTCAAGAGCAACAAGGCCATCAGGTCCAGGCTTAACCGCAACTATTGCAGCAAATGAAACCACAACATATGTAATTGTAACAATTAATACTGAATATAACATTGCTTTTGGAAGATTTTTTCGCGGATCAACAACTTCATCGCCAGCCTGTGCAATAACTTCAAATCCTTCAAAAGCAACATATGTAAATCCCATTGTAACAAGAAGTTTTTCCCATCCATGGGGCATAAATGGATCAAAATTAGTAAAACGTGATGGATCTTTTATTGCAACAATAATTCCGACACCACCAACAGCGACAAGAAACAAAGTCTGTCCCAGTGTGAATAAAGCACCAATTTTTCCTGTTTCTGATGCGCCTCTATAGTTAATCAGGATAAAAATACAGGCAACCGATGCAGCCATCAATCTCTCAGCAAACACAGGGATTTCATTGGGACCCCATGGTAATATGTCCCATTGGGAAAGGCATCTGAGCGTATATATTGAAAGTGTAATTGCGTAAAGGCTTCCTGCAATACTTGATGCAAACCATTCCATCCATCCACCACAAAAAGCGGTTCCTCTTCCAAAGCCTATTCGTGCAAAATTATATGCACCGCCGGCACGTGGAATGGCCGAACTTAATTCTGCATATGACATTGCGGTAAACATGGCAACAAGGCCATTAAAAGCAAACGTCAGTATCACTCCTCCTGAACCAGCGTAATTGATCGCATTTCCTATTCCAATAAAAACACCCGCACCAATCATCATACCCAGGCCCATCATTGTGATATGGAAAAGATTCAGATCGCGTGACAGTTCTGAGGTAATATTATCATTCATACTAGCCATTTTCATTGACCTCCTGTTGTATTTCATCTAAAGAATGATTTTTAGCGTTTGCTATTGAATCAATTGTTTTTTTGCTCCAATAAACGAGAATTGTAATAAGACCCAATGTACCTATTAATAATATTAGGCCTAAAATCATATCTATACTCATAATATCTCCTGGTTAAAGAATTAATCATTCTAATCATTTTTCTTAATAGCTAATATTTATAATTAGTGTCAACAAAAAGATTATTCTGTTCATCTTATAAAAAGGCCTATTCAACAAAAGGGGAATCAAAGCCATTGGCAAATATTTCAATTACAAAGTTGAGGGGGAACTGGTGGTAACCGAGACTGTATCTTCATCCATTGGATGCGCCCTTTTAAAAGCTATACCCCACAGCAAAATGAAGACGTCCTCTATCTTCATTATCAAAAACACGATTTTTTAAACCATACATAAAGCCAATGGGCCCAATAGGTGTATGATATCGAAGACCGCCACCAGTGCTATATCGGAACTGTTTCATTTTCACTTCTTTTCTTATCTCAAGCAATTGTCCGGCATCAAAAAATAAGAATATTTCAAAGTTAAGTCCCAAATCATATCGTGCCTCCAAACTGCCTGATAGAATGGTTTCCCCTCCCACAGGTGATTCCTGGTTATCAGATAAAAACATATTTTCTTTAAATCCACGAACATCTGAAGATCCTCCCAAATATAGTAATTGATCTTCAGGAATTTTGTCAAGTGCACCATAGGCCTGAATGGTTTTATAACGTCCTGTCAAGGCAAGGTTCAAATTCTCATTGAATTTATAATATCCCCTGGTTTCCAAATAATACTTGATAAAATCATCCAATGAGTTGGCAATACCTTGTGAAATGTCCATCGAATATGAGAGATAAAATCCTTTTTTGGGTCTGATAAAAGAGTTCCGGCTATCATAAATTATAGAAGGAGTTGTCACAATAAGGCTTCTGGGTTGTAGCTCTTCAGCAGATAATTCAGGATCCTCATTATCCAGAAGTAAGTCCCTGAGAAATTTTCTGCGGCGTTCATATCGAAAATTGATATCAGCTCTAATCTTCTGAGACAGTGATCTATTAAGACTTAAAGACCAGCCATAAATTTGCGTACCATAAGATTTATTAAATTCTTTTAATCGTTCAATATAATAGGCAAAACCTGTGTTTATTCTTTCACCAAATAAATTTGGGTCGTGAATGTTAAACTCACCAAAATAACCCACTTCACTTTGTTCAAACCGAACCCATGTGCTTTTATTTTTGCCCATCAGGTTTTTATCCCCTACCTTAACATGTCCAAAAGCACCTTTTTCTGTTTTATATCCACCACCCAATTCAAGAAATAGGGGCTTTTTTTCTTGAACTTCAACAAATAAATGTATTTCGTCTTTTTTTTCTTTTAATCCCAGTGGAGATAATTTAACAGAATTAAAAATTTTCATATCACGTAAGTTTTGTTGGGCTTTAAAAATCCTGGATAATGAAAAATTATCTCCTGAATGAATCGATAAGACATTTTTTAACTCACTGCGTCTGGTTTTCAGGTTCCCATGAAAATATATATGACCCACCCTGACTTTTATTCCTTTATGTACGTGAAAAATCACATCTGCATGCCTGTGGTCTTCTGTCAAATGAACATTTTCCTGAACCTTGACATATGGATATCCATTATCAGAAACATAAGATTCAATGAGTTGTCTGTTTTTTTCTATTTGCCTGTGATTCAATGCCTGGTTCATTAATGGCAAAAGTTTAAATGAGTGTATATCCGGAATATCTCCAGAAAAGGAGACAGAGCGTATTTTCGTTTGAATGCCCTCATCAATAAGAATAATAATAGAAATTTTCGTTTTATCTTGCTTCCATTGAATATTTTTTTTTATCTTTGCCTGTAGAAAGCCATGTATATGATACAATGTTTTAATTGCAGGGATATCTTCATCCAGAATAGCTGGTTGATAGGGCACACTCTGAAAATAACCTGGAAATGGGGTTTTCATATTATTTTGGATTTGCTTGATTGATAACAATTGGTTGCCAATGATTTCTATCTTTTCGATGCAGGTACGTGGGCCTTCGTGAATATTGAACCATATATGCTGAACATGATTCTTTTGATTTATTTTCATCCTATTGGAAACATGCAAGTATGCATCTAAAAAACCAGCATTTCTGTATTTATTCAGTATTGCCCGCGAACTTCTTCTCAATCCAGTGTCTTTTCGGTTGCCCTGAGAAAAAAGGGTCAAGGATTCTGCGAGGTGATTATGTGAGAAATAATGATTGCCACTAAAATGCACCTGATACTGTGTGCCTTCCTGAATATTCAATTGAACATCAACATCCTGATTTCGTCTATTCAGGTTTGATTGAATGTGAACATCAGCAAAACCATTTTTTCGATACCATGAAACCAGTTCCAATACATCCTTTCGTAATTGTTTTTCCTTAAAACAGCCTGCATTTCCAGGGATATATGATACTTTCCAGGTTTTCATCCTTGCTTTAAGCATGAAGTCACTGGTGTAATCATTACCCAGAATATCAAGAGATTTCATTCTGGCACAATTACCTGCATCAATAGAAACATATACAATATAGTAACCATCATTCATGTCAATATCAGCATGGACTTGTACTTTTGAATGAACAAAGCCTTCATTTTTAAATAATTCTTTTATGCGTTGCGATTGTTTTTTTGCAAGATCATCATACCAGATATGACCTGCATTTACAGTCATGACATTCAATACATCTTTTTCAAATAATGGAAAGGCACCACTGATTTTAATATCTTTTATCACATTACAGGACGTTAGATGAAAAATAACAATAATTCCATGAGGTGTTTGAATTTGATCACTGGTAATATCTTTGAATAATCTGGTTTTTTTCAATGATGCAATTGTTTCCAGCATGTCTTTTTGTGAGAAAGGTTTTCCTTTATTGAGTTGGATATGTTCTTTTGCACATTCGAGAATGGGAGACTGTTTTAAAGGGGCATTTCTTAAATTGATTTGAATGTCCACAACGATACTACTATTAGCATAAATACTTGTTTGCAGGAACAGCATTGACAGAACTGCTATAAAAAGAACAGGAGTAAGTTTCAATAAAATTGTATTGATTATGCCTGATAATTCAAAATATTTGGTAATCATAATGGTACTGAACACTGTCATCTAAACGTGTGAAAAATTCATTTTTTAGTTGCGGAGTAAAGTGCATCCATAATGACCGGCTCTCTTAAAATGCAGGATATCGCCTGATAGGATGTATTTGCAACTTCTGGAAAGTATTCATGAAGCGTTGCAGTATGACGAAGATTGTCAGCAGTACGAATGATCATCATAGCCAGATCTCCCTCAGCAAGGCCAGAAAACTTAACAACATCTTGCCAGTTTTCACCTTTTGCCCAATTGTATATTGTCAAAGCAGGCTTTAAATACAATGGTCGGGCACTAAACCCATGCATACTCATGCTACGTGCTAATGGTCGAAGTGCCTGGATTGTATCCTGATGAAGCATTTGTAATTCCTGTGGTGCGAATTCCTCAATTTTAGCGTCATCACATTCCTTTTCATTGACAAAACTTGCAATCAATGCAGCCAATAATGACGGATTATCCTTTGGAAAAATTTGTTTTCGAAATCCCTCTGCAATCAGTAAGGGTTGATCAACACGCAATTGTGATGTCCAAATCCCATCTTCAGTCAGTTGTTCATCTTCATTTACAAAGTTTTCTTTTTGCAAAAAACGAATATGTCTCTGGAATTCACGCCATAAGCGAGTGCGTGCCTCTTTTTTCTTTTTGTGAGAGAGGCGTCTTGTTTTGAGAATAAGATATGTTGCAAAGGATTTCTCCAAAAGCCGATTGATTTCCGATGGCGTATGGGAAAGCAACAAGTTCAACACCATACTGAAATTAATCTGAATTTGTGAATCTATGTACGATGGTGGAGAATGATTCAATTGGACAATCAAAGGCAAATCCATAAATTTTCCAGGAATTGTCACTGCAAATCCAATTTGATCTGAACCACGACGTCCTGCACGACCTGTCATTTGATGAAACTGTGTGGCGTCCAAAGGTACAAACTCTCTGCCATTGAAACGATCTGAGTTCATGATCACAACTGTACGCGCTGGAAAATTGACGCCTGCAGCAACAGTGGATGTTGCAAAAACAGCATCCAATAAGCCTCGGGTCATGAGCGCTTCAATAATTAATTTCCACATGGGAAGTTGACCGCTGTGATGTGCCCCCACCGCCAGTCTTCTTAGTTTAAATATTTGTGCATGATCCGCCAGAATCGGATATTGATGAATATAGTCCAAAATAATCTGATTTCGTTCCTGTTTTCTTGATGCGGGTTCATCTAGACGTTCATTGTACATTTCAACAGCACGATTGCAATCAAAGCGGGATTTTAGAAAAAAAATGGCGGGCAATAAATTATAATTTTTCAAAACTTTAATAATTTCACCCATCGGAGGCAATGCGCGCGGCGAGGATGTTAAAAAATAAGGTTTTTTTAAATAGGCTTTCACCTTTTTGTACATGCTATTTTCTTTAGATTTGGGTTCTATCAATGGATATAGTGTACCAGATGGATGAAAAAATAGATTGTATAATGGAACTGGACGCACAGATTCTTCAATAACTGAACATGTTCTACCCCGAATATAAGACAGCCAACTTGCAATCTGGCGGGCATTGCCAATAGTTGCGGATAACAATAACAGTGGAATACGACTGGGCAGATAAATCATGATTTCTTCCCACACCACACCGCGATCTTCATTGCCTAAATAGTGAGCTTCATCCAGAATTACGATGCCTGTATCAAGATTTGCGCCACGATGCATTGAGTCATAGAGTTGATTCCGCAAAATTTCGGTAGTACCGACAATAATACTCGATTCTGTATTTTCTTTACGATCTCCAGTTAAAATACCCACATTTTCAGAACCAAAACGCTCTGAAAACTCAATATATTTAGCGTTACTCAGGGCCTTTAAAGGGGATGCATACCATGCTTTTCCACCTTTGGTAAATACCTTGGAAATGGCTTCAACCGCAATCCAGGTTTTTCCCGAGCCTGTTGGCGCTGTAACAAGGCAATCATTGACACAAACTTCTTCAAGTGCCTCAAGTTGAAATCGATCTGCTTGAAATGGGCGGCTTTCCGGAACACCTATCTCAGCAAATACTTGTTTTAATGAAGGATCTTTTCCTGGATAAAGTCTTTTTTTTCGTCGCTTAACAGAATTGTTTTTTCGACGATAACCGGATTTTCCTCTTGAATAATTTTTTTTTGGGGGGGGGTTATTTCTCATTTATCTTGATGCCTCACGTCTGGCGAATTATCACCAGACGTTCGGGTTAGTCTCTACTTTCTATATTAATTTAATTATTGAATATCTGCAGCTTTCATACCATACATGCCTAACACTTCTTGAATAACGCCATTTTTATGCATTTTTTCAAAACTTGCATTAAATTTATCCACCATCGCTTTACTGGTAAACTTTTGATTAAAGCCAATATAATACTCAAGTGTTTTATCACGTCCTGCATATCGAATATTTTTCAACTGATACCGGTTAATTAAGCTTCGTCCAACAGCTTTATTTGAATAAACAGCATCCAATTCTCCTTTTGACAATTTTTTAAAACACAAGGAACTGTCCGGACTAAAATCCACTCTGAGGTCTTTAATAATTTTTTTGATTTTAAGTAATGACTGTGACGTGTTGGATGGCCCATATACGCCAACATTGTAACCCTTGATATCAATTTGCATCGTATAATCTAAGGCATTGCTTTTTCGTACAAAAATACCATACTCGGTTTGAATAATAGGATGCGAAAAATGAAGCCATGAAGACCGATTTTTGTTCCAACCAATCATAAACATGGCATGTGCTTTCCCTTTTTTTACATCCATCTGAGCGTCAGACCATTCTTTGCAATAGATGTGACATGTGACATTCATATCCGAACAAACGCCACGAATGATATCTGTGGCTGGCCCTGCAACATATTTGCCAATTTTGTAACTAAATGGTGGGAAATCTTGTGTTGCAAAAACCAGATCATAGGTATCGTTCGATGACGCATTTGTTGTCAGACTGAAAAGCAATATAAACAGTGATATCAAGAAAATCTTGTTTTTCATATCAAGCCTCTTCTTTTTTAATTATGGTCTATTAAAAAAATATCATTCATTAAATAAACCAGTTTATAGTCAGCTTGTCAATAAATTTATTAAAAACAGTGCAAAAAATGATCCGACAAAAAACCATTACTTGAGTACATATTTATCTGCAATAACATTATAATATGCATTTTCCGAAATGGAGCCCCACACACCAACCTGATTTTTGAATTTTTTGAAGGCATTATGAACTTTTTTTGACATCGCATCTTTCCTGGCTTCTTCTTCAAGTGTCTCATTGGCCATTCCACGTAATTTGTCAAGTAGTTGTTCTGGGAATCGTATCAAATTAACTTTGTGCTTGGTAATCAATTCCTGAAGGGCAGCACCATTTCCAGATTCAAATTCAGAAAGACTCCACAAGTTTGTTTCCATTGCCACAGCATCCAGAATTGCCTGAAGATCTTTGGGTAGGGATTCATATACTTTTTTATTGAACATGACTTCAAGGCAAGTGCCAGGTTCGTGCCAACCGGGATAATAGTAATATTTTGCAGCTTTATAAAAACCCATGCGGAGGTCATGCATGGGCCCAACCCATTCTGTCGCATCAATTACGCCGCGTTCCAGTGAAGTAAAAATTTCACCGCCTGGAAGCAATACAACTGTGCCACCAGCTTTGGCAATAACCTTACCGCCTAAGCCTGGTATTCTCATTTTGAGACCTTTGAAATCATCAATGCTGTCCATTTTTTTGCGGAACCAGCCACCCATTTGAACACCTGTATTTCCCTGAGGTCGTGGTATCAAATTAAAAGGTGCGTATACTTCCTCCCATAATTTTAATCCGCCGCCACTGTAAAACCATGCATTGATACCCTGTGGATTAAATCCAAAAGGAACTGCAGAAAACCATTGTGCTGCAGGGACTTTACCAGCCCAATAATAAGATGCGCCACTGCCAACTTCAACTGTACCACTGGAAACAGCATCAAAAACCCCCAAAGGTGGAACTAGCTCTCCACCAGCAAAAACCTGAATTCGAATACGACCATCAGTGGCTTCTTTCACGCGTTTTGCAAAGCGAACAGCACCAGTTTGAAGAACTGGCAGATTGGGCGGCCAGGTTGTAACCATTTTCCATCGATAATTTTTTTTAGCCAATACTGCCGGTGCTGAAACTGCACTGGCAGCGACTGCTGTTGCAATTGATGATTTTTTAATAAATTCTCTTCGTTTCATTTTAGGATTATTCCTTTAATATTATAATTTTCAATACCCATATTTGGAAAAGTTTCTTGCTTACGATTTGTGTTGGGCGATGATTATCAAACATCAATTTTTTGAATTTAAAGGGGCGAAATCAAAAAAAATCGCCCCAGATAGAATAATTGTTATGCTTTCCAGACACCATGAAGGTTACAGAATTCACGTGCTGTAACCTGATCAGCCTCAACTGAAAATGTGGCTTCAGGAGCTTCACCAGGCTTCAAGAATTGCCGATATGATTTACCATCAGTAATGATTTCAATCCATTCAATATAATGCTTTTCATCCATTGGATGTGCCACATCACCCACTTTGACTTTTACACCACCATCAATTTTTTCAATCACTGGCACGTGTTTTTCCTGAGCAGCATCTACAGTATTTTCTTTCATGAGCACCATTGGTTGGGCACAACAAACCAGTTCACCAAGACCGGCATGAATGATTTCAACCATATTGCCGCATACATTACATTTATATATTTCCAATTTTTCAGCCATTTCAAACCTCCTACTAATAGTTTTCGCCTAATACTTCAAAATGTGCCTGTGGATGTGCACAAGCAGGGCATGCTTCAGGGGCATTTTTGCCATCATGAACAAAGCCGCAATTTCTGCATCGCCAGGTCACACTTTCTGATTTAGTAAAGACAGAACCGGATTCAATGTTCTTTGCCAGATCATTGAATCTTTTTTCATGCTGTTTTTCAGCCACAGAGATGGCATCAAAAATCATAGCAATAGCATCAAATCCTTCTTCACGTGCAACTTTGGCAAATTCAGGATACATTTGAGTATGTTCGTGATTTTCACCGGCTGCCGAGGCTTTCAAGTTTTCCAGGGTAGATGCAATGACACCAGCAGGAAATGCAGCTTGAATTTCAACTTCACCACCTTCTAAAAATTTGAAAAAACGTTTGGCATGTTCTTTTTCCTGGTTGGCAGTTTCTTCAAATGCATCAGCAATTTGAACATAACCATCTTTTTTAGCCTTACTTGCGAAATAAGTATATCTGTTTCGTGCCTGAGATTCACCAGCAAAGGCAGCCATCAGATTTGTTTCTGTCTTTGAACCTTTGAGACTTGCCATAAGGTCATACCTCCTTATAAATTTTATTTGAAAATATCAATTATATTAAAGTAATTATATAATTGTCATTATAACAATTATATACCATTCATTAATCGTCGATCTTTGTAACGATAATTGTTCTGATTGTCAAGACATATTTCATTTGCACAATTCGGCTTTCAATGCTTTGTTTCTCTCTTTTTTACGTGCATCGAATTTGGGAAAAAGTGAACTATCTGTATGTGGTAAAAAAAGTGCCGCCATATAATTATCCATATAACTGGGCGTTTCTGAAAGCTCAAAATTGGTCATTCTGGCAACAGTTTCACCCACATCCTGACGAATATGGTTGGATATACAATTCATGCGCGCGCCCATCAAAGAACCATTTCCAATATATGTTACTTTTTGGGGATCAACTTCAGGCAACAGACCAATGATCATGGCCTTTTCCAGATCAACATAACTTCCAAATCCACCCGCTAAAAGGATGCGATCCAAGTCAGCGATACGAAGCCCTACCGATGTCAGCAATGTCATATAACCAGAATACATTGCTGCTTTCGCACGAATTAAATTATCAATATCAATTTCGGTGAGCACAATATCACGTTCAATTTGCGTTTGATTAGCCCAAACAACAACATATTCATATGTACCATTTTGTTTTCTGATTCTGTTTGAATTCAGGTCTGTATTGAATTTACCATTTTGACCAATAACATTGTTTTCAAAGAGAACAGCAAGCATCGTCAGAAGGCCTGACCCGCAAATGCCTTTTGGACGAATATTGCCAATGGTTAATATCATAGGTTCTAATGTGACCGGATCAATTAAAAAGTCTTCGATAGCACCTTTTGATGCGCGCATCCCATGCTCTACACCGCCACCTTCAAAAGCCGGCCCAGCAGAACAGGCAGCACAGGTCAGCCATTCTTTATTTCCAATAACAATTTCAGCGTTTGTGCCCATGTCAATAAAGAGCGTCAGTTCGTCAGTCTGGTACATACCCGATCCCATAACTCCAGCCACAATATCGCCTCCAACATAGCTTGAGACACAGGGATAAATGAGAGCGATGGCATGAGAATCGACATCCAAACCTAAATCCAACGCTTTACATTGGGGGTAAAACATCGTTGCTGGAACATAAGGCGCTCTGCGAATATATCGTGGATTGACTCCCAAAAACAATTGGGTCATCGTAGTATTGGCTGCCAATGTTACAACAGAAATATCCGCAATGTTCACATTTGCACGATGAATAATTTTTTTAATTATTGCGTTAATTGTTTGTACAACTACTTTTTGGAGCGTTTTTGCATTATCCCCTTTTTCAGCAAAGACAATACGTGAAATAACATCCTCACCATAGCTGATTTGTCCATTAAATTCACCATATGATGCAAGCACCTTACCCGAATGGGTATTAAGTATTTCCCCATAAACTGTTGTTGTGCCAATATCTATAGCAATTGCCAATTTTTGTGTCGTTCGATCTCCTGCAGTCACCTGAATAATATTGTTCTTATGCCCATCTCTTACAGGACGAGCAATGGTCAGGGTAATCTGGTGATCTTGTTCTCGCAAAACATCTGGCAATTGTTGCAGTACTGGCATTTCAAATTCTAACTGATGTTCATTGAACTGTTCTCTCAGGCAATTGATCAAACGTGTTGCATCACTGCTATTGTCTTCGTGAGAAGGTTCTGGAACAGTTAGCATTAGTTTTTCAACAGGAGGTAAAAATTTATCTGCTTCTTTTAGAATTGAAATATCAATTTCTTTAATTGTGGCCTTTTTGCGTTGACTGGCGACATTTAGCACACTGACATCAATGCTTGATTCTACAGGTATTCGCACAACAATATCAGAACGTACAATAGATTTACAGGCCAGTCGATATCCTTGTTCGATATCTGTTTTACTCAGGCGTTCACTGATGCCGTCCTCAACAGTGCCTTCTTCAATCAAAACTCTGCATTTTGCACAAACCCCCTCACCGCCGCATGAAGCATTAATATGTACACCTGCTTCCATTGCAGCACGAATAAGGTTTTCACCATCATTTACTGTAATTTTTTTTTTATATGGTAAAAATGTAATAGTATATGTATTCATAATTTCTCCAATTATTTTTTTAACTCAATGTTCACATTTTTTATAAAAATGACAGTATAGCTCGTTCCCAGTCAGAACCTGGGAACGATCAGTACCAGTTTGTCAAAAGTCAAGACAAAAAAAATTGAACATCAAGTTTAAGGGTATTTAATCGCCATTCAAGAATGGGGAACAAATTTTTTGAGCATTTCATAACAATTTTTCATATTTTCACCAAATTTATTATTCGTCAAGAATTATTCCAAAAAGATAACCTTTGTCCCCGGTGAACCAATTCCGCTTGTTATTTTTAAACCAGATTGAAATGTAGGCCGTGTTCTTTTTAAATCATCAGTCAATACTGATACATCTGTAAAATATTTCATAAGAGCAGCCAATCATATATTTTAGTTGTTTCGTCAGGTTATTTCGCCAGTCAGCCGACAAAAAAAATTATTTTAATCATAAAAAATATCTTGCCAATTTTTCAATCCCATGAATAATTAATTAAAGAATAAATATAAATTATCAGGATATTTTATTATGGAAATTGTCATTTTTTGTGCCTGTTTTGCAATTATTGCAATTGCATCCAAAGAAATTGGTTATTCATTATTGCAAAGAGGATTGCCATTGATCAGTGGCTTTCTTTTTACAGGCATTATTACTGGCCCTTATGTTCTAAATCTTATATCTTTTGAAGCGATTCAGCGTTTACAATTTATTGATGAATTATCTTTGGGATTTATCGCTTTTGCTGCAAGCAACGAATTACATTTAAAAGAGTTGAAACAAAAGTTCAAAAGCATTGCATGGATAACGACTGGAATTATCGTTTCAACTTATTTTTTATGTAGTATTTCTGTATATTTACTATCTGACTGGATGCCATTTATGAAGCACATGTCGGCATCCAGTCGATGGGCAATATCCATACTGGCTGGCGCAATAATGGTTGCGCGTTCGCCATCATCAGCCATTGCAATAATAAACGAACTGCGTGCCAAAGGGCCATATACAAGCACAATACTCAGTGTTACTGTCATCATGGATGTATTGGTAATTATCATTTTTTCTACCAGTTTATCAGTCGCTGACGCAATATTATCGGGTTTACCCTTTAATATTGGTTTCATTGGTCTTCTGATATTTGAGCTATCTGTTTCATTTTTTCTGGGATATTTTCTAAGTAAAATTATCATATTTTTTTTAAGATCTTCCCTTCGGAGGCAAATAAAAAAATGGGTCATATTGTTTTCAGGTTATTTGGTTTTTGTACTTTCAAAAGAAATAAAACAATTAAGTCATCAAAATTTGCCTGTAGAAATATTGCTGGAACCATTGTTAATATGCATGATTGCAGGCTTTTATGTAAGTAATTTCAGTCGTTATAGACATGAGTTTTCTCAATTACTTGAAGACATTTCAACTCCAGTCTACATTGTTTTTTTTACAATGACAGGTGCCTCCATGTCATTGGATATTCTTGCAAAGACATGGCATATTGCGTTTGTGCTCTTTTTCGTCCGATGTGGCGCTTTAATTATTGGAACTTATATGGGGGGCATGCTTGCTAGACATTCAAAAGAGATGAATCGGGTGGCATGGATGGGATATGTCACCCAGGCAGGTGTTGCGCTGGGACTTGCCAGGGAACTAATTGTCGAATTTCCAGAATTTGGTTCTTCATTTGCCACTGTCATTATTTCTATTGTTGTATTAAATCAAATAGTTGGACCACCGCTTTTCAAACGTGCAATCAAGAAAATGAAAGAAGACAAACCCCGTGCAACCCATACTGAATTTGAAGGTGTTCGCGATGCATATATTTTTGGTACTGATGGACAAACATTTGCTTTGGCACACTCCCTAATGTCTCAGGGGTGGCAGGTGAAAGTTGCCTGTGGAATATCTTATACCCTTGACAGAGAAAACCCTCCAGTGAATGTTGTACGCTTTTCTCATTTCTCCCTTTCAGAAATGCAACACATTCAACTTGAAAAAGCAGGTGCTATTGTTGCCATGATGTCTGATGACGATAATTATCAATTATGTGAGCTGGCGTATGAACATTTTGGTACAGAAACCTTGATTGCAAGGCTCAATGATCGCAATTATTATCCCAAATTTCAAGCATTGGATGTACTAATTGTTGATCCAGGAACTGCTATCGTAAATCTATTAGATCATTTTGTTCGATCGCCTTCAGGGGCATCTCTTTTGATGGGTATGCACTCGAATCAAAAAATTATTGATATCCACTTGCGAAATCCAGAGCTTTTTGGTGTTGCCATTCGGGATTTAACATTACCCTTTGATATCATTATTATGTCCATTCGCCGCCGAGGACAAGTTATTATTCCTCATGGCTATACAGCTTTGGAAGCGTTTGATTTGGTTACTGTTGTCGGATCGTTGAAAAATATTGAGCAAATGGCATTTCAATTTGATTCGCATCCGGAATATGCGATGGTCAATTTTGTTGAAAAAGCCAAAGCAAAACAATTGTCAGTGCCAATAAGTGAGGATGAAGTCCGAAAAATAATCGAAAAATCAAAAAGTTTTACAGAGGGAAGATTTGAAAAACTCATATCAAACAGTCATGTGCTAGACATACCAAAAAGCATTGATATCAAATATTTTTTCGAAAAGGTGGCGCATGTATTGTCAAAAAACTTAAAGATATCTTCATCAATGCTATATGATCTGTTAATTGAAAGGGAAAAAGAAGTCAGCACAGTATTGGCACCAGGTATCGCATTACCACATATCATTATTGAGGGAGAGCATCTTTTCAGTATTCTGATTGTCAGATGTAAAAAAGGTATTATTTTTTCCGAATCCAAACCACGTGTATATGCCGCTTTTGTGCTTGTGGGTACGAAAGATGAAAGAAATTTTCATTTGCGGGCATTGTCTGCAATTGCCAAAATTGTTTTATCGCCAAATTTTGAAAATCGTTGGAAAAGGGCTCGAAATGAAAACGCTTTAAGAAATGTGCTGATTCAAGCTAATCATGGTGATAACTATAAAGATGCATTGCTATGATCGTTCAATTTAGGTTCTTTGTGGCATAGTTTTTGTTGTAAAGAACATTTTTTTTCAGTCGGGTGTGCCCGCCGAACAAAAACCATAAACGAACCGATGTCATAATCCATCCTATCCTAATCCAATTCAGGTAAATGATTTCCTCGACAAAGGTTTGATACCTTTTATTGTTCAGAGGGCGAGCATAAAGTTCGCCCCTACATTCGGTTTTAAACATAGGCTTAATGCCGGTTTTTGTTCAAAGGCAAACATAATAATATTCGCTCAACCACGCAAACCACAAACAAAAAATTAAAATAGAAGGGGAGTGGGGACGTCTATGATTCTATGCTTTTATCGGCAAGAGGTTGAAATTTTCAAAGAAAAGCATAAAATCATAGACGTCCCCTATTCTTCCCCTTGCCATTGCCGAGATTGTAAATTTTTTGTAACGCCTTTAGAGGAGAAAGGATTCAGGATTATTGATTGCAATCTCCCTCATATTTAAACCAGTTTTATTATGGAAATATTATAAATTTCATACAGTTATCTGGTTAATGACGTGTTTGACAGCCCAGGTTCACAAATTTGTGAACCCAATGGAAAATAAATTAGAATATTTTCAAGATAACCATTTGATGCGAATATAAAAATGTGCAGGGAGAATACATCAATATTGACATTTATCCTTAATTGCTTTATTTAGGGATAAAATTAATTGCTTAAACTAAACTGATATTTTAGGGATAAACGCATGCTAAACTATAACCAAATAATTGATCAAAACCCCTGGTGGATAGATGCGCAATATTTACCTGAAGAATCATTATGGCCGCACCGCAATCTTTTATCAAT
>Ga0272440_1000021_pt1 | contig 146881 bp, 115 predicted proteins | sample SSMMMBAug17_FD_192440 | JGI IMG/M metagenome (GOLD analysis project Ga0272440, IMG submission 192440) | Marine sediment archaeal communities from Little Sippewissett salt marsh, Falmouth, MA, United States - SSM-MMB-Aug17 | ecosystem: Environmental > Aquatic > Marine > Wetlands > Sediment ... | reverse complement strand
CTGATTTTCAAGATTCCTGGTGTATTTTCTTTACCATCAACCATTGAAAATGCTTCTACCAATGTTTCTGATTTATCCACTGATGCAAATGCCAATACATTACTGTCAAATTCCAGTGTAAAACCAAAAGCTTCTGAGTCAAATGCTGTTGCAACGTCACTAATCATTATTGGAACTGTTACTTCTGTACCAGGAACTGCTGTGACATCATTTGCTTTAATTGTTATTTCATCTGTTGAAGGTGGATCATATGTAAACGGAACAGTATTTGTCGTTTTGTCATTTTGCTTAACTGATACATTTACTGTTCCAGTTCCTGCTGGTGATTTACATGTAATGGATGTGTCAGATACAACGACTGTTTCAGTTGCTTCTGCATTTCCAAACATAACAACTGCTGCCGTTCCTGATATAAAGTTACTTCCTGTAATAGTAACAACAGTTCCGCCAGCTTCAGGTCCATTTGTTGGATCAACACCTGATATAGCTGGATCTGGTTGAACTATGTCTATCGTAAATGTTGCAGGGGTTGTTGAAGCACTGGCTATATCATCTTTGAAGTCTTTTAATACCAGACTACTGTTATTTGTTGCATCTGCTTTTACAGACAATACAATTTTAAGTAATAATCCATTCGTAATTGACGATGGGCCTGCAAAGCTTGAACCGCTGATTTTCAAGATTCCTGGTGTATTTTCTTTACCATCAACCATTGAAAATGCTTCTACCAATGTTTCTGATTTATCCACTGATGCAAATGCCAATACATTACTGTCAAATTCCAGTGTAAAACCAAAAGCTTCTGAGTCAAATGCTGTTGCAACGTCACTAATCATTATTGGAACTGTTACTTCTGTACCAGGAACTGCTGTGACATCATTTGCTTTAATTGTTATTTCATCTGTTGAAGGTGGATCATATGTAAACGGAACAGTATTTGTCGTTTTGTCATTTTGCTTAACTGATACATTTACTGTTCCAGTTCCTGCTGGTGATTTACATGTAATGGATGTGTCAGATACAACGACTGTTTCAGTTGCTTCTGCATTTCCAAACATAACAACTGCTGCCGTTCCTGATATAAAGTTACTTCCTGTAATAGTAACAACAGTTCCGCCAGCTTCAGGTCCATTTGTTGGATCAACACCTGATATAGCTGGATCTGGTTGAACTATGTCTATCGTAAATGTTGCAGGGGTTGTTGAAGCACTGGCTATATCATCTTTGAAGTCTTTTAATACCAAACTACTGTTTGTTGTTGCATCTGCTTTTACAGACAATACAATTTTAAGTAATAATCCATTCGTAATTGATGATGGGCCTGCAAAGCTTGAACCACTGATTTTCAAGATTCCTGGTGTATTTTCTTTTCCATCAACCATTGAAAAAGTTTCTACTAATGTTTCTGATTTATCAACTGATGCAAATGCCAATACATTACTGTCAAATTCCAGTGTAAAACCAAAAGCTTCTGAATCAAATGCTGTCGAGACATCACTAATCATTATTGGAACTGTTACTTCTGATTCTGGAGCAGCTGTGACATTATTTGCTTTAATTGTTATAGCATTTGATCCTTGACCATTTAAGGTAAAAGATGCTGGTGAAGTTGTTGATGTCGCGATATCGTCCTTAAAATCTTTTAGCACCAACTGTGAAGACGTTGATGCATCGGCTTTTACATTTAATGAAATTTTTAGAAAAAGCCCATTTGTAATTGATGAAGGACCTGCAAAACTAGACCCGCTAATTTTTAGTATACCTGAAGTATTTTCTTTACCATCTACCATTGAAAATGATTCTACCAATGTTCCGGTTTTATCTACAGAATCAAATGATAAAACATTGCCGTCAAACTCCAAAGTGAAGCCAAAAGCTTCAGAGTCAAAAGGTGTGTCAATATCACTGGCATTAATTTGGACAACAATCTGAGTTCCCGCATCACCTGAAATATCTACAGGACTCAAGTCTATACCAAAAGCCATTGACGTCGTCATTGTAATCATACAAAAAATAAACAAATTCCATAGCTTTGTCATGCTATAATCCTCCTCCTTAATGAATTGTTTACGATTAAAAACTGATTTGTTTTAAATCATAATAAGTTTATCAATTTCCACTAAAGGATTTGCAAAAGAAACACTTTAGTGGAAATTGATAAAGGTGAAAATGTGAAAAAATCCGTACGCTCTGGGAAAAAAATGAACGTACGGTTTTTAACAGTTACTAGATTATTTCAAGATAAAAGTTGATGAATTACTTTCGGCTCCTTTTAAAGCATCTTTAAAGTTTGACAACTCAATTTTTGAATTACCTTTCGCATCTGCTTTTACTTTAAGTTGGATGGTTAGCAATAATCCATCTGTTAGAAAAACTTTGTCAGTAAAATGTGAGCCGCCAATTTTAACGGTACCTGGAGAGTTCTCCTTCCCCTCTACAAGCGTAAAAGTTTCAAGTAGAGATCCTTGTATACTTGTTTTATCAAAAGATAACACTTCAGCGTCATATTTTATTGTAAAGCCAATGGCATTAGCTTCAATTGAACTATAAATGTTTTTAATCTCTATTGGAACGTTAACGATTGAACCTTTTTGTCCATCTACATTACCTGGATTTATGTTAAATGCCCATGCAGGAGCAGAAAACACTACTAATAAAGTAACGACTAAAAATATCTTTTTCATAATTATCCTCCATTTCTTTCGTAATATCTACTTATTAAGTTAATAAATAATAGCCACCTAATGCTTAAGCTTTTATTATAATTAAGCAGATCATGATGGCTACTATTCTTTTTATAAAAAACAATTTATTCAAGAGATTTCCAAAATATTGCTACTGCATCTTTTGCTGTAATGTCATCATCTTCATTAAAATCTGCTTTGCACATTTCATCATCTGTCCAGTTTGACATTAATGACAATTTAAATGCTTCAACTGCATCTTTAGCCGTTATTTCTCCATCTCCTGTTACATCTCCTTTCACGCAGCCTCCAGAACCCGGATTACTATTTGGATCCAATGGGTCGGTCCCAGCATCAACCTCAACTTTATCATTATATCCATCTTCGTCGGTATCCGCTTTGTTTGGATTTGTTCCTAAGTTAGCTTCTTCTGCATTGGTCAATCCATCATTATCAAAATCACCATTTGGATCGTCTGCTCTATATGTCACCGTTCCGGATTTTTCAGAAAAAGTTTTGGCAATAAGAACCGGATACGCATTCTCATCTGTTGGTTGTTTTTCAGGATCAGAACCTACTACTAAATCAATAGCCTCACCTTCTGCAGAATACCCGGCGTCGACATTATTCAAAACTGTTGGTTTGATTGTAATTTTATAATCGCCCGCTTTTGAGTCTGATGTGTCTTTTAATTGAACGTCAAATGTAAATAGTACATTACCATCAGATGTTTTAGCACATCGAGCTGCAGCAACCCGGGTTCTTCCAGCCGAATCGTCATCATTAATTACAATTGGTCGATCATAACCATTCACTGGTTCGGTATAAGGATTGGGATTTGAACCTGCTGCTTCGAATTGAGCATGGAAGGTATCAAAGAATGTTGAACTCAATGTTCCAGGAGCAAGCATCAAATTGTCATCATATTCTATTGTGAAAGCAGCTCCGGAACTTTCCAGATAACCTTTTTCAGTATCTGTCAATCCATCCAAATGAATTTCGATGGTTCCTTTTGATTCCATTGCCAAATCTTCATTCGGCGTGACAACAGTTAATGTGGCACCAAATGTTGTGCCTACGAAACAAAACATGAAAATTGTTATTAAAACGCTAATTTTTTTCATTGTTAATTTCCTTTCTTATTAATAATGTAAATAAAGAATAATAATCCGTAATTTATACTAAAATAGCTTAAATTGCTCGAGGAGGTCGAACGTTTGGTTGTATAATGTGAGATTTAAATATGGTTGAAGAATATTGAAATAAATAAATAAAATAATTCATTAAATAAGGGCTGTTCTTTTCGATTATAAAAGGATTATCAATTAATGAAAATCCTATGTTAGTAACTGAATTATTTGTCTTAATTACCTTTTTTAATCCTGCTGCCACATTAATAACTGACAAGGCTTTACCTACACGAACTTTCAACGATTGATTTGTTTCAACAGTCTGCGCAACACCTTTAACACCCAAAATGACATCCAGTAAATCAACATTGCCATCCCGGCTGATGTCTTCCATGTGATGTAATGGAAAACATGTTATCAGCAATGAACCTATAAGAAACATTGCGATTATTTGTTGGGAAATTTTCATATAAATATCCCTGATGTTGGCTATTATATTCGAGTATTGTTGAATGCAAGTTGTATTCCCAATTCGTCAGAGAATACATTTTTTTAAATCGTTAAGATATTATCGGATATAATTTAAATCAGTTTAGTAAATATAAAAATTATGTATAATCCTACATTGTACGAATTGTCAAGACAATAATTAATTTTTATTTAAAAACTTAATTTGTTTCTCTTATAAACATAATTATTAACAAGCAATATTGTCAAAATTGAAAAAACTAAAGCATTGAAAATGCTAACTAACTTTGAAAAATCCATTTTTTATAAATTTAATTATTTATGGTAGATATCAAAGCCTATAGACCTATGCAGCCAAACAAATTATTTAGCTATAATATAAACGAACAATTTAACAAGCTGCCTTATAGCTGGCGTCAATTTTGCTTACCGGTATTATTTCCGTTTACTTGGTTATTAAACCGGTAACGAAAATATTATTAATTTGTTAATTGAATGAGGTTGTTCAATAGCATGTGAACTGTGAACGAGTTAAAAATTGTGCAATTATTAAAAAAATGAACCGCTGCCTTGAGAGGGTTTTAATAAAAAAAATATTGTCTCTAATCCTTTTACAACAACTAATGGTTGTAGATATAGCCCCATTTCCTAAACTGATCCTGTAGTTCAGGTACATTCTGAAATGATTTAAAATATAAATATTCTGGTGCTAAATCAGCACCATTTGGCCAAATAATTGTTTCAAGTTCTTTATCTACACTCAGTTGAGAAAACAATGATGTATTTTTTAATGGCTCGAAAACATGACCTTCTAAGCTGTCTGTCAAGTCGGCTATTCCTTGTTGCCCATTGTTAAATTTAATTTCAATTCTATAATTACCTAAGTACTTTGCATCTGTAACAAGTAAAAACATTGTATTACTCCAGTGGTTTATAGGCTTTGGCATCTTTTTATCTTTGCATAGGAATGCTCTGAAAATATGTTCCCCATTTTAAAAAATGTTCATCGGGATTTTTGTTCTGTAGAGACGTAGCATGCTACGTCTCTACGTGCCAAACAATTATATATTCAAGATAAATGGGGAACTTATTTTCCGAGCATTCCTTAGTGATGAACATTCATTGTGCTGTCCCTTGAGGTAAACCTATTGATATAAGAATATCCAATGCTTCTTCTATATGGTTTGTATGATTCATTTGTCATATGGTAAAATAGTGCCCCAAATCTTCAGAATCGCCTATCAGGTCATGAACACATTTTTCAACCAGTTTATTTCTAGGCACACAATAATGTTTTTTAGGATTAACTGGCCCATATGAGTTAAACTTTCTCATTTGTTTGTCTCCTTGTGTAATCCAGGATATATGCCACTGTAATCAACAATTTCAACGACAAATTATCTCCTTTACCTTGTCCAATTCTTTTACCAGTTTGTTATACAGGGGAAGAAGTTGATCATATTGAATTTCATCTTTTGCAGCATTTTCCAATTGTTTACAAATTTCTTTACTGGTATTTGCGCTGATATTGCCACACAGTCCTTTTAATGTGTGGGCGTTAAAACGTATGGATTCATAATCCTTATTGTTAATTGCCTCAAAAAGTTTATCCACGACCTTAGACGTATCAGCTACAAAGGAATCACAAATCATTTCAAAAATTTCTTCATTTTCATCAAAACGAACCAGTGCTTCTTTTTTGTTTACAATCTGATTATCTGATTCATTGGTATTGTCAATTATTTCATCCTGGCTGGTTTCATTTAATGGCAACAAACTATATTTTTTTAAAATAATTCCCAGTTCATAAAAATTGACTGGTTTTGACACAAAGTCATTCATGCCAGCATTTAAGCATTCCTCTTTAAATTCATTTAATGCATGAGCAGTCATTGCAATAACAGGTATGTCTGCATTTAATGTACCTGTTTCACAATTTCTCAATCGCCGTGTGGCTTCAATGCCGTCCATTTCAGGCATTTCAACATCCATGAGTACCAGATCAAACTTTTCTCTGGTAAGTTTATCCAGTGCTTCCAAACCATTGGTTGCACTGATTACATTATGCCCCATCTTATCTAAAAACCGAATGGCAATCTTTATATTGACCAAATTATCCTCTACGATCAAAATTTTTAATGCTTGAGACTCTTTTTCTAGTTGATCGATATGAATCAGTTTGTTTTCCATGCGTACGTTGTTTTTATCACCATGTATAAATTTAATCATAAAGGCAAACGTGCTGCCTTTGCCAGGTGTACTTGACACATTGATATAACCCCCCATCATTTCAACCAGCTTTTTACAAATTGTCAGCCCAAGTCCAGTTCCCCCATGTTTTCTTGTTGTCGATATTTCTGCCTGAGCAAAACTTTGAAAAATAACTTCCTGCCTTTCCTCTGGAATACCAATCCCTGTATCGGTAACAGAAAAAACCAGAAAGGTTTCGTCTTCCTGGCGTGCTTTAATAGTAATACCACCCGTTTCAGTAAATTTAATTGCATTGTTTATTAAATTAAACAAAATTTGTTTTAATCTTATCTGGTCGCCTCTAATATATTGGGGTAAATTATGGACTTTTTCCAATTGAATGAAAAGTCCTTTGCTTTCTATCTGAGTCGAGAAAATCCGAACAAGATTATCAAGTAGCTGATGGAGATCAAAATCAATATTTTCTAATGATAATTTTCCGGCTTCAATTTTTGATAAATCAAGAATATCATTAATAATTTCAAGAAGAAGATTGGCCGATTCCTTAATAATCAACAAATTGTTTTCTTGCTCTGGATCAAGGGAAGAATGGAGGGTAAGATCTGTCATGCCAATAATCGCATTCATGGGGGTTCTGATTTCATGTGACATCACAGCCAAAAAATTACTTTTCGCCTTATTTGCTGTATCAGAAGCCTTTTTGGCTTCAATCAGTGCCTGCTCATCTGCTTTTCGTCTGGTAATATCACGTAATATTCCAAGATAGTGCGGTACGCCATCATAATCAAAAAGACTCCCCTGGACCTCAGCAATAAATGTTGTACCATCTTTTTTGATTTCTTTTGACTCAAAACGCATAAACCCACTTTTAAGAATTTTTTGAGTGCCTTCATAGTAAAGATGTCTATTATCTGGATGAGGCAATTGATACGCTGGCGTTTGCAACAGCTCTTCTTTTGTATAACCATATGTTTGGAGGGTTTGAGGGTTTGCTTCGACAATGTTTCCTTGAAGATCCACAATAATCATCATGTCTGTCGATGCGTTAAACACAGCTTCAAATTTTTTCATGCCATCTTTCAGTGCCTTCTTTTCCTGCTTTAATTGTTTGTTTTGGAATTCAACATGTCGCTGCGCTTTACGAAGATCAATATGTGTATTGACACGTGCAAGGATTTCTTCTTTCCTGAATGGCTTGGTGATATAATCAACACCACCAACCGAAAATCCTTTGACAATATCTGTGGTACGATTCATTCCGCTAATGAATATAACAGGTATGTCTTTTGTTTGCTCATCTGATTTTAAAAGTTGGCAAACTTCATAGCCATTGATGATGGGCATGGCAATATCAAGCAAGATAAGATCGGGTAACACCGGTCTTATTGTTTCAATAATGTTTTGGCCGGTTGTTCTTTCCACGACAATAAAACCTTCCTTTTTAAGCATTGAAGAAAGAACACGTAAACTATTTGGTTCATCATCGACAACCAAAATTGTTCCAGAAGATTTTGATAAATTTTTCGAAATCATTTTTCTTTTTCCATTTAAAATGCCCGACTTTTTGGAAATGCGCCCCGCCATTCATCTCGTTTAAGGACGCAAATCGTCCCAAACGCATTCCCACGCAAAGCATGGGAATACGAGATTTTCCTTAAAAGGATGCAATGAATATTCATATTCAATCAAAGAAATTAGTAATAACAATAAAAAATGTCAATAAATATATATTGCATCGTTACCTTCATTAATCTATTAATTAACATGGAATTCTTAAACAATAAATCCGCCATTGTTAACATCTGGCGTCCAGTCAATGAGAAAACCTTATCTTTCGAGTATTCCAAACACAGTTATTAAATAGTATTGGACTTGACCAAAGTGTTAATAAGTTGTAAATATTATCATTGTTAAAAGATTAATCCATTGTATAATAAAATAAGCTATAAAATAAGCTATAAAAGGAGATACAACGATGACCAACATTGAAAAACAAATAATTAAGCTTTTTGATGATCAAGGAAAAGATTATGTAACGCTTAAAACCTTAAAAGTACACACGAAGATAAAAAATATGCTCCAGTTATCATCTGAAATGCAAAATTCAGACATCAAGAAAAAACTTTTGCCACATCTTGAAAATGATCTTCAAATTGTGAATGGATATAGAGGCGTATTGTATGTAAAACGAAACATCAATGACACAGATTTGATTATCAATCGTATACGAAATAAACCAGATTCTTTGGGGAATTTAAAAAGAAATTTTCCTATTCAGGCCAAGAAATTGGTAAAAATTGTTTCACAAATGGTGATGTCTGGACAACTGAGTGTTGAATTTACAGTAAATGGCATCATTCATTTATCAATCTTAGATAACCTGAATGACAAACAGGATATCAATGAACCAAATACGCCAGAAATACAGCCACTCAGTAATCACCAAAAAATGAAAGCCGCTTATGACCATGTTGGTGGCGGACAAAGTTTTGTTCGGATTCATGCCATGAGAGCATATCTTAATTGGCCCAGAGATCTGTTTGATCAAACCCTGGAACAGTTGACAAGGGAACTGGTTATTCAACTTCACTTTGGAGATCCATCAGTGCTGACAGAAAAACAATTAGAAGACTCCTATGTTGATGATGATGGTCAGGTGTGTATTACAATCACATGGAGGGATGTATGAAAAAGGATGTCAAAAATATTAATATTCTAAAGCAGCGGCAACCTTTTGTATCATCGAGTGTGAGTGATCCCAAAGATCATATTTTTCCTGATGTTCCTGCGATTAATGGGAAAGTATACCAATCTGTAATTGATCTGGTCAGGATGAAAAGTCATAATCCCTCGATTCCGCTTGCCGCTCTTGTTCTTGGAGAAGCGGGTTATGGCAAAACACATCTCATCAATCGACTGATACGAAATGCTGACAATCAAAAAGATCTGACATACAGGGTTGCTTACATTCAGCCCATTGAAGATCCGGCACAAACATATTCATATTTGCTTCGCGAAATCGTTACAAATTTGTTTTATCCCATCACAGACAATTGTCCACCAACAATCATGCATGGTATTCTTGCAGAAATTATAAAAAAAATCTTGTTAAAAGCCACGTTTAATAATTCTGCACTTAAAAATCAAGTGCATCAAATTCTTCAAAAGAATCCGGTCAACCTTTTTTATGAACTTGAATCAAACCTGTCACTTTGGAGAAATGTTGAAAAAAAATTAAAGGCGACCTATTCAAATATTTGCCCCCCTGAAATTTTCCATGTATTGATGCAGTTGAGGTACAATAATCGCCGGTTTGCAATTATCGAATGGTTGAAATGTAATACACTGGATGCAGAAATGGCAAAATTGCTTCGTATCAAACCTGTCAACTTATCCAGTATTCCAGCAAAAGAACAGGCCGCACGAGACATGATTAAACATCTGAGTACATTAATCGGTATCTGTAATCAACCCTTGTTGATATGTTTTGATCGCCTTGAAAATCTGGACACAGATGACAAAGTAAGCTCATTTGGACGAATGGTCACTTTTCTGATTGATGATGCCAAAACGATGATCCCTGTTGCATTTTGTCGTGGCGATCTATGGACCAATATTTTAAAAAATAAATTTAATCGCCATGTTTCAGAAAGACTGGAATCCAATAAATTTGAATTGTCTGGATGTGATGTTGATATGGCCCTTGAGTTGATTGCATCAAGACTGACATGGGCATACGGCAACCCTGATCATGATTTTAAGCCTTTAGACAAACAAAAACTTGAAGAAACTTTCAGAAATCGTTTAAGAAGTTCAAGAAATATTATTCAGATAGCAAACAAACTGTTAAATAATATAGATCCTATTGATATTAAGCCAGTCATCGAACAACTCAAAGAGCAATATAGTGCTTATTACCAAAAAGTACTTGATGAATTTGATCGTCATGCGCCTGAAAGATCTCGCATTAAAAGGGCACTGCTACTATTTTTTGAAATCAGGAATTTTGTGGTTGATACGCAATATGGTGACAAATATATTGATTTTGGCTTCTCTCAGGATATGACAGACGCCAACAAAGGTATTGTGATTATTGATGTTCAAAATCATCATCGTTCAGTGGGTGCCAGTCTCAAGCGCGGTACTGATTATTTGAGCAATCATCCGAAAGCTTATGTACTTTATTTTCGAGATGAAAGGTGTTTATTGCCATCCCGATGGAAATCAACCAATGCGGCATTGGATCATCTGAAAAAACAGGGTGGCCATGTGCTGTTATTGGATCGAAATGAGGCAGCGCAATGCTATGCAATTACATTAATGAATTATGCCATTAAAGAGGGGGATATCAGTGTCGATATTTCACAAAATTTGGACGCACGGAAAGCCAGTGTTGAAGACTTTCTTCATTTTTTACATGAATGTATTGCGCGTGAACCATTCACTCTTTTTAAGAAAATTGCAGATATTTTGAAACTCAGAAAAAAATTAACGCCACCAGTGATCGTTGATCCCAAAACAAAAAATAAAATTATTCTCAATAAGACCATCGAATGCCTTCGCCCGCAACCCATGATGATGGCATCCACTGAGAACATTCTGACATTTTTATCAGACAATGCTATTCAAACAAATGGTGATGAATTAATGATGCTGATCAAACGATTTAATGACCGGTTTGTTATTCATCGGTCAAAAACAGAAACCATCATCATGATTAAAAAGGAGTGGATGAATGCCCAACCTTAATGTTTCTGAAATCCATTTATGTCAACGATGTCCCAGGCTTCTGGCCTACCACCTGGCTGGAAAAAAACAAGTTTGGCGAATTGGACTTGTTGCATCAGAAACGTTTCCTGGTAAGTTTTTTCATGACAAAATCGTTCTACAATTGCACAAAAAATTGTCATCTCCAAATACGCGCCTGTTTAAGGCTGTCAATGGTATATGTCAAACGATGGAAGATAATTTTCACTCGCGCTTTCTAGAAACAATGGAAACTCATTTTTTCTTGAATTTTTTGAATACGCATAGTCAACAACTAGAGACCGCCAATTTACTACAAATTGGCAAAGCCTTTGAAAAATGGTGTGCATTTTTATCAGAATTTTTACAACCAATCATTCTAAAACTCGGTACTCAGTTTTCACTATCAGAAATTTTTTATCCACCCGAACAATTGATTTCTCAAACATATACATCTCATTCAGGAAAACAATTAACAGTCAATGGCCGATATGATGCCATCTTATTTGATAGTATCAAAAAGAAACTCGTTATTTTGGAGTGTAAAGGTCGGGACATGGATCGTCCAGATGAAGACATGACACAGGTTGCACTATACGCCTGGCTTATCAGTAACAAAACTGGCATTATGCCGCAAGCTGTGATTCTTTACCTGACAGGGGATAAAGACCGCTATCTTATTTCAAAAGATCAGATGCAAACTCTTGTTCAGCAATTGCCCTCTCTTTTTGACCATGTTATTCAGATCGTTGATGCCAATACGTACAAGATGAAAATTCAATTACCTCGGTCGGCTGACAAGCAACTATGCATACGCTGTCCTTTTGATTCCAGTTGTGACAAAAATTTTGAGCAAGCATTATCAGAAAACTTCGGCATTAATAATATACTGGATTTATTTAAAAAGCTTGATTTACCTGTATTTAATGAAGGTCTCATTTGCGGGCCGCGATTCATTCGATATAAGTTAAAACCAGATTTTTCCAAGAAAGTGACTGTAACAAAAATCAAAAATCGCGCACAGGATCTTCAGGTTGCTATGAACTTGCCAGATATTCCCTTAATTCAAGCTCAGGCCGGATATATCAGTATCGATATTCCCCGAAAAGCACGAAAACCGCTTACATTGGGCGAAGTCATGAGAAAAGCTGCGCCAACCCGGCCAAATTCAAAAGTTGCTTTTCCCATAGGCATGGCCATTGATGGCACAATTGTCTGGATCAATTTAGATGATCCAGCAACCCCCAGTATTCTGGTTGGTGGTACTTCTGGAAGCGGCAAAAGTGTTTTGTTACGATCCATCCTCATTGCTATGGCGATCAATGCTGAACCAGATGAATTAAAGTTTTCACTCATTGATCCCAAACATGTTAGTTTTCTGGATTTGTCTGACATTCCCCACATTGATGGCGACATTATTGTTGATAATTCAATTGCGATAGAAAAGCTGAGTGTGCTTGTTGATGAAATGGAACGTCGCTATTCGGCTTTTAAGGATATCAAGGTGTTTGATATTAATGGGTACCAACAAAAAGGTCATCAGATGCCACATCATGTGGTCATCATTGATGAATATGCCGATTTAATTATTGACAGGCAAACAAAAAATGATCTGGAAACCGCTATCCAAAGGCTTGGACAAAAAGGACGCGCATCAGGCATTCATTTGATATTGGCCACACAGCGACCTGATGCCCGTGTGGTTACACCTTTAATAAAAGCAAACTTACAACTGAAAGTGGCATTAAAAGTCACCACGGCCAGCAACAGTAATATTATCATAGATCAATCGGGTGCAGAGTGCCTCATTGGCAAGGGCGACATGCTGATTGCCGGAAGCATGCCTGTTAAGCGACTGCAAGGCCCCATTGCATCCAGTACCGATATTGAGAAAACAAAATTGAAATAATTGGGTATCCTTATTTATTCTTTTCAAAGGCCAGGCTTTGTTTTCTTATGTTTATCCAATAATCCTTTAATTGAGGCACTATTTATTTATGATTGTCCAACTTTGGTTTTTCATGGCATGTTTATTGCCCTGAAAGGGCAACATATACCAACGCTAAGGAAATCTCTGATAATAAGTTCCTCATTTAATAAATTGCATTCCTTTTTTTTGAACCAGATAACCATGATGAAATATAATAGTGAAAAAACTCATACCCCTTACTTATGAACATCAAACCGGATAACTTGCGGACGCTCAGGCAAATTTAAATCATTTTGCTTTGCATCTTTTAGTTCGGCATCAAGATCCGGATCAAACCACCAATACCAGTAGGCCGAACTTTCATCACCATATTTTGATAACACCGTTTCCGGTGTTCCAAATTTATTCCAATAAAGTAATCGGGTATAATCAATATTCCAAAGCAATACATATGGCACAGCATCAATTAAATATTGATCAATTTTTCGACAGATTTCATGACGTCGGGTCACATCAAAAATTTGTTTTTGTTCTTCAATAAGTTTATCAACGTCAGGATGTTTGAATCCGGTAATATTATTGCCGCCATTGCGGATCGCCTCACCAGAAAACCACATACCTTCAGGATTTTTAAACAAACCAGATCCCCAGGCTGCCCATGTTATTTGATAATTGAAGGTATCCATATCTTTGGCCCAGGCCGCCCAATCCTTGTTTTCAATTTTTAACGCAATGCCAACATCTTTTAGATCTTCTTCATAGATTGCTAAAAACTTATGTGATGTCGGCGAACGTGTTAAAAAAGTAATTTCTAATGGTTGCTTGTTCTTCTCAAGCATACCGGTGCTGGCATTGACCTTCCATCCCGCATCATGTAACAGCTTTCTGGCAGCCTTTTTATCGAAAGGTGTTAATGGGTTGGTATTGGGATGCTTTGCATCGTATAAGTCTTCATAATAAGATTTATGCAAAAAATATTGATTATACATCAGGGTTTTGTTCATTTTTTCACGATCTATCAATAAATACAATGCTTTTCGCACACGAATGTCATCAAGTGGCGGATGACGCATATTCATGGCAAAGCCTTGAAATCCAATGGGGCGATGATTATAGATTTTTTGACGAATGATCCAGTTTTTATCAAACTTCTTGCCTTGAGTTTCGTTAATCCACAGCCTTGCCGTGTAAATGGGAAACAAATCAATATGCCCTTTTTTAAAGGCCTCAAATGCATTTTCACGATCGGCAAAAAACATGTATTTCAGTATATCAAAATTTCCCAGGCCGCGATAACGAATATCATCACGCGCCCACCAATCCTTTCGTCGTTTAATGGACACATATCGGCCTTCAACAATTTCATGCAATTTATAAGAGCCTGAAACAACTGGAAAAGAAAAATTAATCTGGTTAAAATCTTTGTGTTCAAATACATGTTTGGGCAAAATCTGGAAACCACCAACAGCACCCAGATTTACCCAATGTACTTCCTTGGCTGTAAATTGAATGGTCAATTTATCCAGGACTTTTGGCGAGGTAAATCGTTCCAGTGAAAGTTTGTGGACACCTGTCATATTTTTGGGATTGATGATTGCATCATAGGTCCATTTCACATCATGGGCTGTAATGGGATGACCATCACTCCAAAGTGCTTTGGGATTCAAATAAAATGTAAAGATTTTTTTATTGGCAGAAATTGTCCATTTTCTTGAAAGCTTTGGTTCGTATTGCAAGGTCATGGGATTCATATCAATTAAGGTTTCATATAACGCACCGAAAAACTCTGATGTAAAGGAATTATTATCCAGATAGTAATTCAGGCTTTTTGGATTTTGTCCGGCAAAAATTGACAGATGGCCGCCAGTTTGGGCATCCGGATCTGCAATGGGGTTTGGTTTAGGCTTCCAGTTTTCTGGGGGGAAAACTTGATCTGCAAAGGCCAGACTGGCAATTAAAATGAATAAAATACAAAGAATTGATCTCATAGGTTCTCCATTTTTGAGGTTTTTTAACAATTATTTTCAAGGATTTCAAAAAATACATGATACATAAATCATAGGTTTGCTTATGGGCGTAAATACATACGCTCTTTACTTATGCAGGAATACTTCAAGAAACAGAATATGTCAAGCGTACAGAATGTTGGCATTTTAATACAAAAGCCCAAACAAATACAAAGGTATTTCTCTTTTACTACCATAAAGAATATCATCTTTAACCAGATAAGCATTGTCTCCAGCATGTTTAAGTTGTTTCATTGTTTTGTTTTTACCACCGATTTCGAAAATATAATCATTCACTTTAAAGTCTCCTTTTTTACTGCAGAAAATGGAATAACCTGCATTTTTTATCATTCGAATAAAAAATATTTCCCGGATTGTACCTGTTTTTACTGTAAATCCTATTTGTTCCACAACTGAGTTGTACAAATCAGGGTTGTTTAAAAATATTTTTTCTGTTTTTTTTAATAGATGACTGCCCGCTTTATTTATATTTAACAGCTCTATCAGCCCTGTTTCATGCAGTATTGTTAAGTAATGATCAATTGTTTTATTGTCCAGGCCTATATTTTTAGAAATACTGTTTCGGCTTAATTCTCCAGGTGGAATTGTTGATAAATAAGACAGTATTTTTTTAAAGTATGATAGATTTTCGGTTTTTAATTGATAGTAATTTGAAATATCCTCATAAATTGTTTTTTCAATCACCCGAAAAATTTTTTCGTGATAGGTTGCTGTGTCCTCTAAAAAAAAGGGGTAGTAACCTGTTCCCAGATAATTTTTAAAATACCCTTTTAATTTGTTGATATGTGCCACCTCCTTTTCTATTTTGCTTCTTTGATGAATAATGTCATCAAGTGAGTATTTATCAATGGTTACAATGTCATTAAAGAATAAGTACTCTCGAAATGACATCCCTTCAATACGAAATAAAACCCCTCTTCTCGACAGATCATATGCACCTTTCACCAGATCCATACTGGAACTGCCTGAAAATATGATATGAATATCCGGAAATGAATCATATACATTTTTCAACTCTTGATTCCAGTGGCGATATTTATGAATTTCATCCAAAAAATAATACTTGATCCCATAATCCTCATATAGTTCACATACAAAATCAAAAAGTAAATTTTTTGAGAAATAGATATGATCTATGGATGCATAAATACATTCATCTTTATTATCAATTTTTTCATTTATAAACTGTAACAAAAGTGTTGTCTTACCAATACCTCGTGGGCCAATTAAACCAGTAAGACGATTCTTTATATTAAACTTTTTATAAATATACCGGTGATATTTGTAATCCATACTTTGGATGAGTCTCTGATATGTGGAAATAAATTGATTAATCATTAGAATATACTCCTTAAATTTCTTGAATTATCTGGAGTATACTCCAAAAATAAATTTTATTAAAGAATTTTTTGTCAAAAAATTCTTGATTTTATTTGATTACGCAGGAATGCTGTTTGATTCTAATTTTGGATCATTCATGATATTGGAAACAAACAGGTATATATCATTGGAGCGGTTTTCTATAGACAGAAACATCAACCGGGATAAACCGGTCATTAATGCCATGAAGTGTTTCTGAATGGCCAATAAACAGAAAGCCACCAGGATATAATTGATTGTAGTACTTATTAAATAATTTGATTTGTGTTTCTCGATCAAAATAGATAATTACATTGCGGCAAAAAATGATATCCATTTGAGTTTTAATGCCAAAATTGGGCCCTTCATTTAAATTGATGCGCCGAAATGTCAGGTGAGAACGAAGTTCAGGAACGATGCGATTTTTACCTTTATTCTTTCCCTTACCGCGCATGACATATTTCCGCATATGCTGACTGGGGATTCCTTCAAGTAAAGCATCTTCATAAATTCCTTTTGCAGCTTTCTGTAAAACACGGGTGGAAATATCTGAGCATAGAATGGCATAATTCAGACGCGTATGATTATTGACAAACTCTTCCAGTTCCATTGCGATGGTGTATGGTTCTTCGCCTGATGAACATCCGGCACTCCAGATATTAAGAGATTTATAACGAATATCAGGACGACAATGTAATAATTCTGGAATAACTTTTTGAACCAATATATCAAAGTGCTTGGCTTCGCGAAAAAAATTGGTTTTATTGGTCGTGACAACGTTGATCATATCAACGAGTTCATTGTTTCGACCTTCATCACTGGTAATGTATTTGTAATATTCTTTGAATGAAGTCATTTTTAACGCACGAAGTCGTTTTGCCAGACGTACAGTAAGCATTGTCTTTTTAATCTCAGGCAGTTTGATACCGCATTGATCATAAATGAATTTACTGAACAGGTGAAATTCCCTGTCTGAAAGATCCCCTGCCAATGCACTTGAGGCTGGAATAACTGTATTGCTTTTCAGCATTTAAAGATCCTTTATTGCATGGATTTAACTGTAGAGGCAGGTAAACCCTGTCGCTACAGTTAAAAAAAATGGTGTATTTCAATTTAATCAACCGGCTGCGTCAGATCTTTAACATCCTGTAAAATAGCAACATCATCAGCAGACAACACCCTGTCAATATCGAGAATGATAATAAATTGATCATCCTGTTTGCCCATGCCTCGAATAAACTCCGTATTAAGGCGTGTGCCGAGCTTGGGAGCCGAAACAATATCTTTTGATTCCAATTCGATCACCCCTTTGACTGCATCGGTCAGTGCCCCCATTTGTACCAGTTCCCCATCCATGTGGATTTCCATAATAACAATACAGGTATCCACAGTGCGTTGAATTTTGGACATTCCCAACTTAAGCCTTAAATCAATCACCGGCACGACATTACCGCGCAAATTAATCACGCCGCACAGATAACCCGGCATGCGCGGCACTCGCGTGATATTGATATAATCCAGGACTTCTTTGACTTTCATAATTTCAAGGGCAAAATCTTCCTCATCCAAAACAAAAGTCAAATACTGGTTGGATTCCTCTAATGCCATAGCTATCTCCTTTCATTAATAGCGTTCAAAATCACTATCATCATCGTCATTCATATCCAACATTACACCGGAACTGTTATCCTCAAATTCAAATTGTCCCTGACTCTTGGGAACCGGAGCTGAAAAACCGGGTGAAGGCTGTGGAGATTGTCGTTCGGTTTTGTAACTTTGTTTCGGGGACTGTTGAATCTTTTGAGTGGGTAAGCCTCTGCTGTCGATTTTAAAAAATGCGGATGCTTCACGCAATTGTTCCGCCTGTGCAGTCAGTTCCTCACTGGTAGAGGCCATTTCTTCCGAAATACTGGCACTTTGCTGAATTACATGATCCAACTGCTGTATGGCTTTAGTAACCTGTTGAATGCCATCAGCCTGTTCTGCACTTGATACATTGATTTCTTCAACCAGATCCGCAGTTTTCTGAATGCCTGGCACAATTTCCTGAATCACGTTGCCTGCTTTTTCGGCAATCTCAACGCTTGTACCTGATAAGGTACTGATTTCTTTCGCAGCGGACTGACTTCGTTCGGCCAGCTTTCGGACTTCAGCAGCAACAACCGCAAAGCCTTTTCCATGTTCACCGGCACGAGCTGCCTCAATTGCGGCATTCAATGCCAGCATATTGGTTTGACGTGCAATTTCTTCAATAATGCTGATTTTTTCGGCAATACTGCGCATGGCGGAAACTGTTTCAACAACTGATTTTCCACCTTCCTGGGCATCAATTGCCGCCTTACTGGCAATAGAGGCTGTTTCTCTGGCATTGTCTGCATTTTGAGAGACTGTGCTGCTCATTTCTTCCATAGAACTGGAAACTTCCTCAACACTCGCAGCCTGTTCTGTAGATCCCTGTGAAACCTGCTGAGCACTGGCACTGATTTCCTGACTACCGGTCGCCACCTGACTGGCAGCGGTCTGCACATTTTCTGCGATATTGGTTAAATCACGCACCATCATTCGGAATGCGCTCATCAGTTCATCTTCATCAGATCGTTTTTTCACCTGAATACGTAAATTTCCCTGTGCAATTTCTTTGGTAATGGAGACAATTCTTTTCATGGATGCCAGCATATCAGAAATGGCAATCATCAGTGTATCCCGATCCGAGCGTTTGTCCACCAGAACATTCATTTTACCAACTGCAATATCTTGTGCCAGTTGGGTGACCATATTCATGGCATCAATGAGCATATTCAAATTATTCTTGATTTCATTGAAATCACCTTTATAGGTATCAGAAATTTTATCTGGAATATCTCCCTTGCTGATGCGATCGACATATTCTGCTGCCACATTCAATGGACGAATGATGGCATCAAGTAAATCATTAACACCTGAAACAATACGCTGATAATTTCCCTCAAACGTATCGGCATCAGCCCGGGTATCCAGTTTGCCATCCAGCGCGGCCTGAACCAGATGCATCACACCATTGGTAACTTCCATTTCTTTCGTAATATCAACAACATATTCCAGACCACCAACAATATTACCAGATTCATCTTTTAATGGCGCGCCGGTATAGCGTATGGGCAATTCACCGGTTGACAATCGGGCAATGGTGTCACTGGTGCAAATGCAGTTTTGATTCATGGCTTTGGCAACCTGACAGTCTGGTGTTTGGCAATGTTTGGTATTGAATAGATTGAAACATTTTTGACCAATGCATGAATCGTATGATCTGTTAATCGCCTGGGCTCCTGCTGGATTAATAAATTGTACTGTATACTCTTTGTCAATAATCATAATTGGGGTGGGAACATTATTGAGATATTCAACCTTTGTTTGTGCATCAGCAATCGCCTTTTTTACCTCAGTTTGATCAATAACAATTTCAAGTGCGCCACATACCTCCCCTTTTTGATCTCGTATGGGTGTGCCGGTGTATTTGATTTCAAGATCGTGGCCTCCAGGATGTGCATCCGTTTCACTGGTTTCTGTATTGCCGCTCATCATGGAACGTCCGCAGGCACAACCGGAGTTTTGGCAGTCACTGGTCTTGAAATGGCTATAACATTTTTGTCCAATTAATTGTTCTTGTGGTAATCCAATGATGTTAGCACCTGTCTGATTGAGATATTGAATACTATATTCTTTATCTATAATCATGACTGGCGTTGGGATTTTATCAATATGACTGACCAGGGTTTCAACAATTTGATTAATTCCTTGAATGATTTCCTGATAATCCCCACTGAATTTATCCATATCACCGCGGATATCCAACCGACCATGAATGGTTATTTCGGTTATTTTTTTGATTTCAGCAACCAGTCCATTAACTGAATCAATACAAAGATTGAGATTGTTCTTTATTTCATTGAAATCGCCCTTGTAGTCATCAGTGATTCTTTCAGGAATATCACCTTTACCAATACGATCAATATATTCTGCCGCCACATTAAGCGGACCAATGACCGCATCAAGGGTGTCGTTTACGCCTTGAACAATGCCGGCATAATCGCCGGAAAACTTTGACGCATCACCCCGAATATCCAACTGCCCTTCTTTGGCAGCATTTGTCAGCATGCCGGCTTCTTCAATAAGGCCATTGACAGAATCAATACAAAGATTGAGATTGTTCTTTATTTCATTGAAATCACCCTTGTAGTCATCAGTAATACGTTCTGGAATGTCACCTTTACCAATGCGATCAATATATTCAGCCGCCACATTGAGCGGGCCAATGACCGCATCAAGGGTATCATTGACGCCTTGAACAATACCGGCATAATCGCCGGAAAATTTTGATGCATCCCCCCGAATATCCAATTGGCCTTCTTTTGCGGCTTTTGTCAGCATGCCGGCTTCAGTGATAAGTCCATTGACAGAATCAATACAAAGATTGAGATTGTTCTTTATTTCATTGAAATCACCCTTGTAGTCATCAGTAATACGTTCTGGAATGTCACCTTTACCAATACGATCAATATATTCTGCCGCCACATTAAGCGGACCAATGACCGCATCAAGGGTATCGTTAATCCCTTTGACAATATTGCGATAGTTGCCTTCAAATTGATCCAGATCTGCGCGAGAATCCAATTGACCAGCCTGAGCGGTATTTGATAAAAGGGTAACAGCTTCAGTTACTTCGACTTCTTTGGAAATATCCAATACATATTCTACACCACCAATGATATTTCCTTTTTCATCTTTTAAGGGAGCACCTGTATAGCGAATGGGCACTTTTCCAGATGAAAGCGAGGCAACTGTATCACTGGTAAAAACATTGTTATCCCGCATGGCTTTTGCCACCTGACAATTAGATGTATTGCAATGATCTGTATTAAAAAGTTCATAACAACGTTTTCCAATCACGCTTTCAGCAGTTTGATTGACAATACTCAAACCCGCCTGATTCATATAAGTAACACTGAAATCTTTATCAATGGTCATCACTGGTGTTGGGATGATGTCCAACACACGCGCTTTACTATTTGCCTGATTCAGGGCGGCCTGCAAGTTATTGATTTCAACAGACGATGCCCCAGTTGTTGGCGTTGTTTGAGATTCCGGTGCCCGCTCAGATGCTTGATCTGAATTTTCGGGAACTGTTCGTTCAAAAATGCTTTTGTCCATAAATGCCTCCAATCATTTTTTAATTAATAAATCTATATGTTATTATCTTTTATAACTTACCCCAGGCTACCTGATTTGAATTGATATCCATCGCTGTCACAGAGTCTGTCTTGCCTTGCAGGACTGGAAATACCCGCACGTTGAATAACTTCACTGGCAAGTTTTGAATAGGTTAATGCGCCTGATGATGTCGGTGCATATTCCAATATTGATTTTCCATGAGATGGAGCCTGTGTCAGCAGTCCATCTTTTAAAATTTCTGTTTGAAAAACGCTGCTGCCATAATGCTCACGTATTAAATCTGAAATCTTTTTTGAATCCCCCAGTCCTGGATTAACCAGTGTCAACAGAATACCCATCAGTTCTGTTTGCGTACCAATCCCCTTTTCAACACGTCTGACCACATTCATCCAACTGATCAGACCTTCCAAAGCCAGATATTCCGGCGTTACCGGAACGATAAACCGATCTGCGGCCACCAGTGCTGTAACAGACAACAATGAAATGGATGGGGGACAATCACAAAGTACAAAATCATAATAAGGGGTGACTTCATTCAGGCAGTCTTTCAGGCGATTTTCACGTCCAACAATATCAGACAACATAATATCACAATTGGCCAATTCAATATCGCTGGTAATAATATCCAGGCCTTGCATGATGGATCGACGAATGGCCTGATGCACAGGGACTTTTTGATATAAAACGTCTGCAATGGATGGTGCTAATTTGTTCCAGGGGATTCCAAAGGATACTGAGGCGGATGATTGCGAATCCAGATCAATCATCAACACACGATAACCACTATGGGCAAGTGCTGCTGACAGGTTCACTGTTGTTGTTGTTTTTCCCGTGCCGCCTTTGTTATTGACAATAATAATGATCATTTATTTTGTTCTCACATTGCTTAAGGTCTGTTGAATTAACGCATTGCAATTTTTATCAATGGGGTGTCCGTGTCCGGGATAGATAATTTCGATATTTTTATTTGCGATTTTTTCCAGGGCATCAATAAATCCATTTTCATAAGTACCATCCTTTGTATGAATTAAAATGGGCGTATCTCCTGAAAAAAGGATACCATTTGTTTCACAATACACACATATAGAATCATGGCTGTGACCTGGAGAATAGATGATTTCGCAAATTTCATCCCCCATTTTGATCGTATCCATATCATTGACATATTTATCCACACCATCCAGAAAGTGGGAATATGCAAAAACAGTTGGCCGAAATCGCTGCCTGATTTGCGGAAGCATGCTTGCGTGATCATAATGTGTATGCGTTAAAATGACCTGATTGACTTTTGGTTTTCCAAGTCCAGTATGTGTCTGCTTTATTATTTCAATAATCTGTGGATCTCGACCAACATCAACCAGTGTGTTCATGTCTTCAATGGCATTCCAGGTTCCCAGCACAAGGTAAACATTTGATGTATAAATGCTGCTGTTTTTCGTAAGATTCAGTACTTTCAATTTTTTTATGTCTTAATTTCACACTTTTTTAAACAATTGTACATTGGATTGAACCTGCTGAAATAAATGGGATATAGGTTCAGGCAGCTTTTGTGTTTGTTCGGTAACGAAAAAACCATCAGTTGTCAGCGATGAATGAAACATTTTTATGACATTAATTCGTTCTTCTTGCTTAAAATGTAACAATACATTTTTACAGACAATCAGACCAAAATCTTCCCGAACGGGTTCAAGTGACAATAAATTATGCTTTTTGAATACAAGTGAACGACGAATTTCTTCAGAAATAATATAATTGCCAGAATCATCCGGTGTAAAATATCGATTAAGAATATCACCGGGGATACGTTTGACCTGTTCTTCAGGATAGCTGCCATTTTTAATAATATTTTCAAACAGGTTGCTGCCATCAATGTCAGTTGCGTGAATGCGAACATTCCTGAACATCATATGCCCCATATTTTCGCGCAATATGATGGCAATGGAATAGGGTTCGGGTCCCATGGCGCATCCAGCATCCCATATATGAATAAATCTTCTTGTGCGAAGCACAGGAACAACATGTTTTCTAATCATATCCAATGTTTGCATATCGCGAAAAAAATAGGTAAACGCCATATCAGTTTTCCACCTTTTTTCGTTCAAGGGTTTCAGCCAGAAAACTCAGGCGATGGGCATCCAGTATGAGCGCGACAGATCCATCCGCAAGAATTGTTGCACCTGAAAACTCTTTCGCGCCGCGATAAACGCGTCCCAGAGATTTAATGACTGTCTGATGTTCCCCGATAATGTTGTCAACAACATAGCCAATGAGGGCACCATCAATTTCGACAATGACAACCTGTTCAATTGGCGGCGTGGGGGATTTAATTTGAAAAATATCTCGAAGTGGCACATAGGGAATGATTTCATCGCGAACCCAGGCAATATTGCGGCCTTTGGATTTATCTCGGTCAGCCTGTGTTAATTCAACGCATTCTTCCACTGCTGAAAGCGGCAATACATAGTATTCTTTGCCAACTTCAACCAGCAGACCATCAATAATTGCCAGTGTCAGGGGTAATTTCAACGTAATCGTTGTGCCAACACCAATTTCACTTTCAATTTCTATTGTACCACGAAGGGCTTCAATACTGCTTTTCACAACATCCATTCCCACACCGCGACCCGAAATATCTGACACGATTTTGGCAGTGGAAAAACCAGGTGCAAATAATAAATTATATGTTTCAGCTTCAGATAATTCTGTATCTGGCGTGATAATCCCTTTTTCCAAAGCAATTGAACGAACTTTTTGCGGATTTATTCCGGCACCATCGTCAGAAATTTTAATCAGTACATTGGCACCCGAATGGACTGCAACAAGCGATATTGTTCCCGACCTGAGTTTTCCAGCCTGTTCACGAATATCCGGAGTTTCGATACCATGATCAATACAGTTGCGAATAATATGCACCATGGGATCATTGAGACGTTCAATAACTTTTTTATCCAGCTCGGTCTTTCCGCCTTCAGTAGTCATGGAGACTTCTTTTCCCAGCTCATTGGAAAGGTCGCGTACCAGGCGTTTGAATGTGGAAAATGTGGTACTGATGGGAAGCATGCGGATACTCATGGTATTGTCACGCAGATCAGCAGTCAGACGTTCCACCTGTTCGGCAATACCAATTAATTCGGTATCTTCACTGGAAAATGCTTTTTGACTCAGGGTTGCCTGAACTGTCACCAGTTCGCCCACAAGATCAACCAGTGTGTCCAGCTTTTCGGCATCAACACGAATACTGCTGCTTGTATCACTTTTTTTACGTTTTTCTCGCACAGTACGAATGTGTTTTTGTTCGGCCAGCGCAGACTCAACATGGCCCTGATCTGTGGCATGGCTTTCAACCAGAATTTCTCCCAGGCGTCTTTGCTTTTGAAGGGTTTTTTTGAGATGATCTGAGGAAATATCTTTTCGTTCTATAAGAATTTGACCCAGTTTTTTATAGTCTGACCCATATTCAATTTCACCATCTTCATCAATGATTTCAATTTGAACATCACAGTTGTCATCAATAAAAATAAAAATATCTCGAATGGCTTCAATACCTTGGTCAGTCGTCAGAATAATATCCCAGTGAATGTAACATAGATCCGTCTCTATTTCGTTCAAGTCTGGAATTTTGTTGGTTTGTGCCACAATTGTTGTTTCACCGAGTTCTTGTATATCATGAATTAATTGAAATGGATTTGTACCATAAATCAATAATTTGGGATTTGGCGTAAAGCGTATACGATAAGTAATTGTGGGCATTGTTTCAACTTCAGCACGATCTTTCGTATCAATTATAGTGTCTGTTTCTTTTATAGCGTCTGTTTCTTTTTCAGAATCTGGTTCTGATAATGCTAGCTCACGTTCCGGTTCAGATTCTGATTCAGGCACTGTTTCCAGGTTAAAATCAATTCCTGCAGTGGCTTCCTGTTCAATATCATTTGAATTTGATACTGACGACAAATCCTGTAAATGTTTAATTATTTTTTCATTTTCGTCTGAATCTATATCCGATGAATCCAGCATTCGTTGAATTTGATCTCGTGATTTCAGTGCAAGATTGACCAGTTCTTTACTAACCGGCATTTGGCCGGAACGAACAAGATCAAATACAGTTTCTACTTCATGTGTAAACGTAGCAATGGCATCAAAGCCAAACATGGCACTTGATCCCTTGATGGTATGCATTGCGCGAAAAACCTGATCAATCAGGTCCTCATCATTTGGTGTTTCTTCGAGTTCAAGCAGTGATGTTTCAAGTTCTGCCAGTAATTCGTATGCTTCTTCTCGATAAGCTTGTTGCTGTTTATCCATTAAATAACTCCTCTGTTTATTATTTTATATAGATTATCGAGAACTTTTATTCTGTTGTCGCCACAAGCAATTCTCATATTTTTCGAGATGGCATCCCTTATGGCGGATCAGGCCCAATTTTTTAGCCTTTTTTCTAAATATTTCGGCATTGGTTAAATCCAAATCCATAACTTTGTTGGCTTTTAAAAAAGCCTGATGTGCAGAACAAAATAATTGAAGTCCGTTCATATCAATATCTGCTAAAGATTTGAATCGAATGTTTACATGGTTTGTTTTGTGATAAGCATCCAAAAAAACAGTTTTCATTTCAGACACATTTTCTATGGTCAAAGGTTCATCAATACTGATTGTGCCGGATTGACCAGATGTATCCATTTGAAAATTCATGTTTCTCCTCCGAGGGTTTTCAATTTGCATTAAAAAAAATGATATCGTGCATTTTTTTAAAATTTAAGAATTATTAAACAATACTCAAAAATGAAATAATACGCAAGTATTTTTATTGAAAAGGTTTTTTGAAAAAATATACTTGGGACATATTTATATTTTTTGGAAGGTAACTAAAAAAATAAAATGTCATTTGATTTGTTTTTTTGAGGTTTAATTTTTTTTAAGGCCATTTTTTCCTGATCCAGGATATTTTGGTAATGGATGGATAAAGAACGTCTGAGAAAAACATCACCCGTGTCAGTATGGAAAAAAATTTTTCTGGAATCATTTCCACCGACATCCTGACTTAAAACTGGTATTGATGCTTTGGTCAGAAAATTTAATACAAAAAACACATTTTTTTTGCCAACACATCGTTCATAGGGAATTGATGGCAACAAATTGGCACCACCAAAAACTTTTGAGGCAAAATGTCTCTTTTCGCCACCCAGTTTAACCATTTTCGCAATTAACAGCTCCATTGCATTGATACCATAGCGGGCGCAATCATTATACTTATCCATAGAGGCATTTCCAGGCAGCAAAATATGATTCATGCCACCAATTCTTTTTTTGCGATCATACAGGCACACAGCGACACAAGAACCTAGAAGCGTATAGATAATGGTTGGAACCTTAGACGCATGGTATTCACCAATGTGAATACTTGTTTCTTTTTTTGGTGTGCCTGTTTTTTTGATTTCTAATGGAAAATCAAAGACTTTTTTATTTGTGTCGTGTTTTGAGGCCATTGTGATTATGAAATCCTTGAATGATGGAATAATTCGTATTTATTGAATATATAAACCTTTTTTTTTGTTATGGCAAATATATTATTGCATTTCATACGAAGGGTTTGTATAAATTAATGTCAGGTTAAAGATAGCAACAAAATAAAATCAAAAGGAGGTCCCATGTCAAAAATAACAGTGACGCAGCTTATGAAAATGAAATCCGAACAACAAAAAATTACCGTGCTGACAGCTTATGATTATGCATTTGCCAGCATTGTTGATACAGCTGGCGTGGATATCATTCTGGTGGGTGATTCACTGGGCAATGTTATTCAGGGTGAGAGCAGTACTTTGCCGGTAACAATGGATCAAATGATTTATCATACAAAAATGGTTGCCAAAGCAGCGAAGCATGCAATGGTTATTGGTGATATGCCGTTTATGTCTTATCAATTAAATGAAAGCCAGGCCTTGCACAATGCGGGACGCTTTCTAAAAGAAACTGAAGCCACAGCAGTTAAACTGGAAGGTGGTGTTTCAGTTGTTTCTCTGATTAAACGAATGACAGGCATTGGTATACCTGTTCAGGCACATATTGGGCTGACGCCTCAATCAGTCCATCAAATGGGTGGCTATAAGGTTCAACGTGATGAAGACCGCTTGCTTGATGATGCCAGAGCCGTTGAAGCAGCCGGTGCTTTTTCTGTTGTGCTTGAGGGGATTCCATCGGACATTGCCAAAAAAATCACACAAAGTCTTAAAATTCCAACGATAGGTATTGGTGCGGGGATTCATTGTGATGGTCAGGTGCTGGTATTACATGATATGCTGGGATTGGTTGATCGGAAAGTCCCCAAATTTGTTAAACAGTATGATCAATTACGTGAGCGGATGGATGCGGCTGTTCATCATTATTGTGACGATGTTCGGTCTGGAATATTTCCTGATGAAGCGCATTGTTACACTTAGGAATTCTTTGATAATAAGTTTCCCATTTCAATCAACTGTTATTTTTGATCCTGATCTTTCTCGTTCCCACGCTTTGCGTGGGAACGAGAAGTCGAGAATGGCAGTTGGACGATCATAATTCTATTTATTAACCAGAGAACTTATTTGTATAGATTTACTATAATTCCGCAAATGCATGAAAGAAAAGAAACAGGAGGAACAATGAAAAATCCATACGCAATCAGTGATTATGAAGTAATCAGACAGGAAGGTTTTCTATACATCGACCGAACAGATCGAATTCCAAATATCGAGGAAGCAGGCAAATATTTATTATTTTTACGTCCCCGCCGCTTTGGTAAATCTTTGTGGTTGTCCACATTAAAAAATTATTATGATATTGTAAAAAAGGATGCGTTTGATGTTTTATTCTCGGATTTATGGATTGGACAAAATCCCACATCACTGGCAAATCAATATTTTGTTTTAAAGTGGGATTTTTCTTGTATTAAATGTCATGGCAGCAATGCGGATATTGAAAAATCACTGTATACCCATGTGAACGACAGAATCAAAGGGTTTGCTTTGAATTACGCACATTTGCTGCAAGAAGAGATTCAAATCAATCCCGATGATGGCATCAGCAGCTTTGAAAGTTTACTGCTTGCCATTAAACAGACCCCGCACAAACTTTACCTTTTCATTGATGAATACGACAATTTTGCCAATGAATTAATGGCCAGGCGAAAAGAAGAAAAGTATTTTGATATGATCGGACTGGATGGTTTTCTCAAAACCTTTTTCAAGTCACTCAAATCCGCAACAGAAGGTATGGGACTGGATCGAATGTTTTTGACCGGTGTGACACCTATTCTTTTGAATGATGTTACCAGTGGCGACAATATTAAAACAGATGTTCATATTCTGCCAGATTTTTCTGATTTATGTGGTTTTACTGAAGCTGAAGTAAAAGAAATAATTCAATCTTTTACAAATTCACTTGAAATCAATCCCAGATATCAATCAATGGATTTATCCAAATTGTTTTCATCCGGGAAAAAAAAATGGATGGAACAATTATTCTCATTAATTCAAAATCTATATGATGGCTACATGTTTTCTCCATATATCGTGAAGCATGTTTACAATCCCACGCTGATCATGTATTTATTCAAACAGCTTGAACAACTTTACTGTCAACTTCCTAAAACTTTATTGGACTATAATCTTCTCGCAGATGGTGGGCGAATCGAATATATAGCAAATCTGCCAGGCGGTACTGAATTAATTATGGAATTGAATCAAAATAAAACCATTGAGATCAGAGAAATAACAACCCGCTTTGGATTCAAAGACATGATTGAAAAATCATCAAAAACTCAAATTTTTATGGGTTCCTATTTATACTATATGGGAATGCTGACCCTGGGAAACACAGTCTCTTCTGGTAAACAACTATTGACAATTCCAAATCCAGTAACCCAAAGTATTTATATTGAGAGCATTGTCAAACGAATTATTAATAATCCAGCACAAAGAGACATTGGTTTTCTGGAGGCCGAACAGCTCACCCAGGCAGGAAAAATGGCCCCGTTGAGAAATTATATTGAAACCCAGGTATTCCCCTCATTTGATTGGCGTGATAAACGATGGGTAAACGAATTAACAATTAAAACCATTTTTATGTGTCTGATGAATGATAATGCCAATTATTTAATGATCAGTGAACGTCAGACACGCACAGGTTATGCCGACCTTGCCATGATTGTGCGACCGGACCGCAGATCATTCAGTTTAAAAGATATTCTGATTGAGTTTAAATATATTAAAACAAAGAGCTTATCTGTGAAACATTTAAAAAAGCAATCTGATAAATCACTGTTTGAGTTAAAGCCGGTTCAAAACCAATTGAAAAAAGCAAAGGCTCAGGCGAAAAAATATGCAAAGGAATTAAAGGATGAATTTGGCGATGTCATTCAACTGACCTCTTATGCAGTGATTGCCATTGGTTTTGAGCGATTGTTGTATAAAAAAGTATAATCATAAAAAGTTTTTTTTATCTCATATTTGGTAAACAGTAGTTAATCAAACTATAGAAATATTCTGGAGGAACGATGATTAATCCTTATGCAATTAGTGATTTTGAAAAAATTAGACAGGGTGGCTTTCAATATATTGATCGAACAGATCGGATACCCAAAATTGAAAATGTGGGGCAATATTTATTATTTTTGCGCCCACGCCGATTTGGTAAATCTTTGTGGCTATCCACATTAAAAAATTATTATGATATAGCAAAAAAGGATGCTTTTGATACATTATTTTCAGATTTATGGATCGGACAACACCCCACCTCACTGGCCAATAAGTATTTTGTTTTAAAATGGGATTTTTCTTGTGTAGAATGTTCTGGAAATAATGTTGATATTAGACGATCGTTATTTAATCATATCAATAGCCGTATCAAAATTTTTGAGGTTGATTACGCGCATATTCTAAATTCAAAAATCGAAATTGATCCTGATTCCGGGATGAATAGTTTTGAAAGTTTACTCTCATGCATAAAGCAAACACCTTACAAACTCTATCTTTTCATTGATGAATATGACAATTTTGCCAATGAATTAATGGCCAGGCGAAAAGAAGACAAATATTTTGATATGATTGGACTGGATGGTTTTTTGAAAACCTTTTTTAAATCACTCAAATCGGCAACAGAAGGTTTGGGGTTGGATCGAATGTTTCTGACCGGTGTAACACCTATTCTTTTAAACGATATTACAAGTGGCGACAATATTAAAACAGATGTTCATATTCTGCCAGATTTTTCTGATTTATGTGGCTTTACTGAAGCCGAAGTAAAAGAGATAATTCAATCTTTTACAGATTCACTTGAAATTAATCCCAGATATCAATCTATGGATTTATCCAAATTGTTTTCATCCGGGAAAAAAAAATGGATGGAACAATTATTCTCATTAATTCAAAATCTATATGATGGCTACATGTTTTCTCCATATATCGTGAAGTATGTTTATAATCCCACGCTGATCCTGTATTTATTCAAACAGCTTGAACAACTTTACTGTCAACTTCCCAAAACTTTATTGGACTATAATCTTCTCGCAGATGGTGGGCGGATTGAATATATTGCAAATCTTCCCGGTGGAACTGAATTGATTATGGAATTGAATCAAAATAAAACCATTGAGATCAGAGAAATAACAACCCGCTTTGGATTCAAAGACATGATTGAAAAATCATCAAAAACCCAAATTTTTATGGGTTCTTATTTATACTATATGGGAATGCTGACCCTGGGAAGATCAGTTGGATCAGGCTGGCAACAATTAATAATTCCAAATCCAGTAACGCAAAGCCTTTATATTGATAGTATCGCTCGGTGGATTATATAAGATCCGGCAAAAAGAGATCTTGGTGATTATGAAGCTTTAGCACTTACTCGGGAAGGAAAAATGGCACCCCTGCGAAGTTATATCGAAACCCAAATCTTCCCCTCATTTGATTGGCGTGATAAGCGATGGGTGAACGAATTGACAATCAAAACCATTTTTATGTGTTTGATGAATGATAATGCCAATTATTTGATGATCAGTGAACGTCAGACACGTACAGGCTATGCCGACCTTGCCATGATCGTGCGACCGGACCGCAGATCATTCAGCTTAAAAGATATTCTGATTGAGTTTAAATATATTAAAACAAAGAGCTTATCTGTGAAAAATTTAAAAAAGCAATCTGATAAATCACTGTTTGAGTTAAAGCCGGTTCAAAACCAATTGAAAAAAGCAAAGGCTCAGGCGAAAAAATATGCAAAGGAATTAAAGGATGAATTTGGCGATGTGATTCAATTGACCTCTTATGCTGTGATTGCTATTGGTTTTGAGCGATTGTTGTATAAAAAAATATAATCATAAGTAACGAATACGCAGACATAAATTATCTATTCATTAACCTCCCAATTCCCAATCAAAACAACTTCAACCCTGGCCCCTGCTTTATAGAAAGCCGCTTCAGAAACCTCTAACACACCTTTGCCCTGCGCACCAACCCATTGAACGTTATCAATCAGGCCGCCACTCACTGAACATTTGATGATGTAATTACCTTGTACATTGAGGTTTTGAAATACAAACTCGCCAGTATGACTTACTGTGACTCTCTGGATAAAATTTTCGTTTGAATCAAATAATCGAACGCTTATTCTAAGATTTTCGGGCGGCAATTGTTTTAGGTTATCCGTAATTACGCCTTGAATCTTTCCAGAATCAGAGACCATTAGAAATGATACATACGCGCCCACTGTTTGCGCACTTCGAACTGAAACGGCAAACCCTTCTTTTTCAGCCGACAATGTATATAGATGGTCATTTAATGGAAAGCCATCAAGAACAAACATGCCCGCATTGTCAGAACGTACAGTTGACATGACATTATTGTTGTCCGATTGAACTGAAATGCGAACATCTGAGAGATACATGCCATTTTCATCCTGAACCTGTCCGGTAATTGCACCGCCATTTTGTAAGAATATTTGTAAATCAGAGGCCGCGCCTGCAAAATGAATCGTCTGGGTGGCATAGTCTGGATGTCTGATTGTCAACTGATAATCATCTGCTTCAGGCAAATGATTCAATGAAAATGTCCCATCGTTGTCTGTTTCAGTCTGGGAATCAATATTGATTGAATCTGCATAGGCAAGAATGATGGCATCTCTTATTGGATTACCTGTATCATTGGATTTGACAATCCCACTTATCGTAATTGCTGATCCTAAAGTAACATTTTTCTCCAAGGCCTTGTTTACTGCAAATGGGCCATCAGTCTGCTGAGCAAGTTCCTGTTTATCAGGTGGAGTAGTAATCATAAACATATCTGAGGTTTGTGGCACTCCCGCAATCACGTAATTACCGATGGAATTACTTTTTGTTTGCCGATGAAAATCTTTTGATGATGACCATACAGATATCTCAGCATTTGAAACAGGTGTACCAATCTGATCATGGATCTGTCCCCATATGTCAAAGCCTTTTTCAACAATACATTTCAGGTTGGCTGTTTCTGTGGATATCATGTTGCGAATTGTATCCACATAGGGTAAAGCTGGCCTGATTGTCAATTGATAATCTATGGCCGCTGGCAGTCCCTTGAGACAGAAATTGCCATGAATATCTGTAAAGGTATCATTTTCAGCCCCTGTAATATCCGATCTGGCACTGATCCATGCTAACTGAACGGCTCGGCCATCAGGATCAACAACAAAGCCGCATATGGTTTTACCAGTTGGCATGTGAAGATCAATTGCTGCGGCATCGGCATGGGTAACATCAACAAAATTTGCCAATTTAGAATTCACAGTACTTTGACTGGATGATTGATAATAAATATTCGGCATATCGATCACAGATACGTTGACCAAATAGTTATTTGCAGGCGGTAAACCTTTGATAATATAAGAACCATCATTGGTAGTACGTGCAGAACGATACACCTGCATTGTTTTTGATTCCGCGGCCACCAGTGCCCCTGAAATGGGTTGACTGCCCCACTGATACAAATTGCCTGATATCTGCATACCCTTGTTCAAAGATAAATCAATGCCTGAAGCCGGTACACTAACCCTTAATGCATTATCAGGTTGGCAGGTTTGTGTATAATACATCATGGGCGAAGCATGTGACCATACAGAAACAATATAATCTGCCCCCGGGGGCAGACCTTCAAGTAAATAGGAAACTGGTGTTTCAGAATCAAATATCAATCGCGCATTTTTTGCTGCACCCAGACTCTGGGAAATGGCATCAACAAACACAACTTCTCCTGCTTTCATACCTGGCCAGGGCGTAATTGTGCCAGATATCGTGCCTGTTTCTTTGGCCTGTAACTGAAAATCAATATTTTGTGTTGTCCCATTGACCGGAACATTTTCAGCATCATTATAAGTTGTGCCTCCCGGATAAACCTGATACGGATAATCCATTGACCATAGTTCCACGCGATAGTCTAATGCTGGTTTCAGTCCGGTTAAGGTGTATTTCTTGGGGGTGCCATCACCCTGTAAGTGGATCATGTTTCCATCCTGAATGGACTGTGCCCACGCGCTTATCTGAATATTTTTGCCTGTTTCCAATCCATATACAGTGCCAGTAATTTGATTTTCCGGACGTTTTAATTCAATGGTGTAATTATCAATATGATCATTGATGCCAATATATTTCAGCACTTTATTTTCATAGCCTTCAGCCCGCACAGTTATTTCATAAGTGCCTGATGCCAGCCCGCTTAGCACAAAATTACTGTCTAAATTCTCTGATGTGCTTTGTGTTTCTGCCCAAATGCCTGATCCAGAAGACCAGGCCTGAATCAATGCACCGGATACCGGCTCATTATTATAAATCACCCTGCCTTTAAAATCATAACCTGGTATTAATACAATTTCGCGCACCTGGGTTTCTGATGGACAGACAGGTGTGGTATCTTCCCATGAATGCTCCCAATCCGGATTGTCGGTATCGCCATAATAGGCGGGGATATAAGGCGGTTGATTGACAGATATAATGTAATCACAAGTGCCTGGCAATAAGCCGGTCATTTCAAAGCGTCCATTGGCATCAATGGCTATTTCGCCACCGGTTTGTGAACTTTCTGACCAGATATTGACAATGAGTCCCATTGGCCCGGGAATGCCTTTTTCCTGATTATATACACTGCCGAGAATCTTCGCACCGGCAATCAGTTGAAAGTTAATATTTTCAGCATTCTGTTTGTGCAAATCAACAAATGATGCATTGGTTAATTGATGTGCATCTGGATAATACTGAATTGGATAATATAATGGATATACTGCCACACGATAATCTGAATGATGCGGCAGATTTGCAATGGTATATTTTCCGGCATTATCAGTGGTCGTTTGTCCATAAGCTGTTAATTGAGATGACTCAGACCAGGCATGAACCGGTATACCTGACAATGCAAAGCCATTTTCATCAACGACAGTTCCTTTAATGGAAAGTCCTTTATGAAAAACAAAATCAATATCATGGGAATCAATGGTTATCATTTCGGCATCCTGTGGCTGTGTGGCCTGATTATAAATCAATGCCGGATAGTCTTTTGGGTCAACGTCAACCCGATATGTAATATCTCCCGGTATACTGCCCGCACGAAGGCATTGGATTGTATAATCGCCATTGCTGTCAGTCAACGTCCCATTCCCCATGTCAAATAAGTCTGACCAGGCATTTACCCAGACATTTGTCAATGGTGTGCCTGTGCTATCTGTAACTGTTCCGGATATGATGCCGCCATAGTCGAAAATGAGATCAATATTTTGTGTTGAAGGTGTTGATGATGGTACTCGGGTTGCGGCCTGATATGTTCGCGCACTATAAAAGGGGAGATCTTGGCTGATTATTTGTTGGTCTTCCATGAAATAGTAATACTCACAGCCACAGGTCTCTGACCATGCAGAGATGCGATAATCATCGGATTCTGGTAAGCCTGTAAAAATATAATTACCTTCTGAATCTGTCAAAACAGTACGTGCAATGTTATATTTCTCAGAATACAGGCTGACCTGAACAATGTCTGGCAGGGACTGATTGCGGCCATCATGAACTTTACCTTTGATACCATTCGATGGTGCTTCACTCACAAGAAAGTCTATATGTTCAAGATCACTTTCGCGTGTGGATTGTCGGTTGGCTTCCTGATGACTTGATTGACCATCATAATAAACAGGACGATATCGGGTTAAATCATCTGGCCAGACAGACACAATCCATCCATCAGAAACCGGCAGATGACTCAGGGTATAATCGCCGGAAGTGTTGGTTCGGGCATCCATGTACAAATGGTCATCTTTCCATAATTCAACTGTCATGTCCACAATGCCCAGATTTGTTTTTTCATCAATCACTGTGCCGGTAATTTTTCTGCCAGTCACATGAATATACGCGTTTTTTTCCATAGTGGGATTTTGTTCATCAACACGCGCAATGAGTTTTACAGTATAACGTCCGGGCGTTTCATAAACATGAGTGGGATTCTTTAACGAGGATGATCCGGAATCGCCAAACTCCCAGCTCCAGCTATTCACCTGTGTCAGTGTGGTATTGTTGATAAATGTTACAGTAAATGGTGCCGGACCACTCTGACTGATCACACTAAAATCAACCTCAGAAGGTGCCACGACGATTGAGTTATATTCTTGTGGTTGAGAGCTTCCGCCAATACCTGATACAGTTAGTTTTACACTATATGTACCGGCTTTCATGTATGTATGTATAGGATTTTGGGCTGAACTTTCACCACCATCTCCAAAGTCCCAATGCCATAGTGAAATATTCCCTTTGGATTGATTTGTAAATTTTACAGTCAATGGTAATTTGCCCTCTGTTTTATCCACAGAAAACATCGCGTTGGGTGCTGGCACATATTGAAACAAGGGTTTTATTTCATGCACGGCATCTAAGGGAGGAAACGTGTACCATTCAAGCGGGCCCACAGAAACACCATCAACCAGAACACCTCCAATCATGTAATTGTCATCAGGTATCATATGAAAAACAGGTTCATCACCCGCATTCATTGGGATAATGCCTTTGGGGTCAATCTGTCCACCATTGGTATTGATCGTTGTAATGGTATACACCGTGCTTTCAGAAAAGGTTGCAGTGATACTGTGCGGCGCAATAACATTCCAGAATGTATAGGTTGAAACCGGACCAATGGCCTGACCATCAATGTAAACATCATTAATCTGATAACCCACATTTGCCTGAATTCGGAAATGGATAAATTCGCCTTTTTTTACCTTTGCAGGATGGCCCGGGGTGATACTTCCCTGTATCTGATGATCGACAGTAATTGTCACTTTGTCTACCAGAAGCACAAATGTTTCGGTTGTGGTCAGGCCTTTGCTGTCAGTTGCCAGAATGGTTGTGGTCAGAGAGCCATATTCATCAAGAGAGGGCATAATGGTTAAGAAGTATTCTTGAGATACCATGCTTTCCATTTCAAGATTCAATTGATAGGGCGTTTTATCCTGAAACAACACTCTGTCTGATTGTACCAGTTTTTCATTGGCAGCGAAAACATTCAATGTGAGGGGGCCGCCTTCTGCATCAAACACAGTAAATACAATGGGGCCTGCTTTTGTATTGCCATATGCCAGTAAATCATCTATTGCAGATATTACAGGCGGATCTTCCACAGGCGTTACAGTAATTGTAAAAGATTGACTGGGAGACAGGGTGTTGTCTTCTTCGCCATCATGGACAATCAGGGTAACCATTCCAGAGGTCAAGATACCTTCAGTTGGAATCCAGTGAACCACTCCCATGTTTGAAACTGTCATGCCCTGGGGTGCATTTTGTAATTCAAAGAAGAAGTCTGTCCCATTAATTGTATCGTCTGGATCAGCCACAGTGATCGTATACGCATACAGTATATCTTCTGTCGCTGTAACATCTGGCGTTGATGTGATAACCGGAACATCGTTGACCGGTGTGATAGAAATAATAAAAGTCTGCGACGTTGTGACCGCCCCATGCATATCAGTGACATAAAAGGAAAAGCCATCGTTAAGAGATTCGCTGCCATCGTGTACATAGTGAATATTGCCATGATCAATATCACCTTGAATCAATGTCAGGCCTGATACCAATGGATTGGCATTGAGTAAAAGCGTGCCATATTCCGGTAAATCCGCAATTGTATAAAACAAACCTTCATCAGGATCATCAGGATCTGTTGCTGAAAGATGGTTTTTGCTCAGGATTAATGTGCTGCCTTCCTTGACAGTGCCGCCTGTATTAATTTCCAAAAGAGGCGGGTCATTGGTTGAAAACAACTGAATAATTCGTTCTGATGGAAAACTGCTTTGCGTCCCCATCCCATCATTTACAGAAAATGTAATGCGACGATCATGAACATAGGGATCATCCTGCGTATTATGGTACTGAATTGTTCTTAAGGCTGCCATGTAAGCATTAATCGTATCAACGCCGATGAGATTTAACACGCCTGAACTTGATACCATGACCGAGCTGGTTATATTGCCAATTGTTTCAGGATATATCAATTGATCTTCGTTCTTCGTGTAGCCATCAGCGATCATAATGGTTGCACTGGATATGGTGACATTGTCATAATCCATTATCTGTATGGCATCATCAATCTCAATATAGCTGTTTTCGTTATACTGTAACTGGCCTGTACTGCCGGTGATTATGGGCAAATCGTTCACCTGTATAATCTGAACATTTTGTGTGACTGAAAGGCTTTTTGCAATGGGATCGGAAACAGTCCATTTAATGATACGATCATGCACAGCTGGATTATTGCTGCCATTGCTGTAAGCGAGACTGGCCAAGGCTGTTTGATATTCATTGATACTGGCAAGACCGGACAAAACGAACTCACCGGTAACCGGTTTCCAGTTCAACGCGATATTGCCTGTGGTGCTGTAACTGATTGCATCTTCATCTGCCCTGTAGGTATCATCAATGATTTGAACCACCGCTTTATTGAGCATCACACTGTCTGGATCAAAGATAACAACGCCTGGATCAAGTGCAACGAGACCTGAATCTTCAGTGTATTTAATAGATGGATGCGCCAGGGTTATTATTGGCGGATCATTGACAGGCAAGATGGTTATTGTTTGTGTCGCAGGCTCGCTTTCGGCGATACCATCATGAATCCGAATGGTCACTGTGCGGATGCTTAATGTGGGATTATCACTGGAATTTTCGTAAATGACCCGGGATAATGCGGTCACATAATGCCCTTTTGTGTCATCACCTGTGAGGGTCATCACGCCATTATTAAACGTACCGATGATATTGCTGTATGGCGTAAAACTGAGTGTATCTTCATCAGATATATAATTATTTTGAATTGTAACAGTCGCACCTTGAAGGTTAGGAGAGTCTGGATCCAGGATTTGCAGGCCGTTAACAAATTTCATCTGATCATTTTCTGTGTAAATATAACTATACGAACCATTTACGACCGGTGGATCATTTGATGGAATCACCTGAATTGTCCCCGTGAGTGCATTACTTTCGAGGCTGCCATCATAAACAATGACCTCAATGGTGCGGAGATCTGTTGAAGGATTATCACTTGAATTTTGATACTTTACGCCATTGATAAACTTTTGAAACCTCTCCGGGCTGGCCATACCATATTTACTATCCACCTGGAGAAAGCCGGTATCTTGATGCCATGTTGGTGTAATCAGAGGATCTTCTTCATAAACCAGTTCGTCTTCATATTGATGGTACCCCCCAGTGATCGTGATCGTTGCCCGAGGAATTAATGGACTATCAGGATCATAAAGGACAAAATTTTCAAGAATTGGCCCGAGCTGGTTTTCTGTAATGGATATGGTTGAGCCACCACCGGTTAATACAGGGGCATCATTGATCGGATTGATGTTTATTGTCTGGGTAAATGGCAGACTGGCATCTGAAGTATCCCATGCTGAATAAACAATTGGTTTGGTGAGTGGGTCCGGCGCAATACTGATATTTTTATAAGTGAGTGTTCGAACAAGCGCAATATATTCACTTATCGGGCGGACGCCTGTAAGAGTCAAAATGCCATCATTCCAAGCTTTTTGGATATTTGGATCGCTGTTAACACTAAGAATATCCTGGGAGTCTGTGTAACCCAATGCAATTTTGACAGTCATTTGCGTAATAGAGATGTCATCATAATCGGTCATCGTAAAGCTTTGTGCAATGGAGATAGCGTCTGATTTTTCAGTAAAGGTCACATTTTTATCAATGGATAAAATGGGCGGATCATTTACCGAGATTATCTGAATTGTACGTGTAACAGATTCACTCCAGGCCGCACCATCGAATATTTTAAAACAAACCGATCTGTTTTGCGTTGTGGGGTCATCACTGATATTTTCATAGACAACCTGATCCAAAGCCTGTTCCCAATTTGAAAGACTTGCATTCCCGGTAATAGTGATTGTTGCAGATTCTGCATGCCATGTATGTATAATATTGGCGATTGATGTAAAATTTAAGCGATCTTCCTGTGGATTGTAGCCATCGACAATTTGAAAAGTGGCCTGCTGCAAATTTTCATTGTCATAATCGGTAATTGTCACAGATTGCGTCATGGAAATGACCGCATTTTCAGTATATGAAACAATAATTGAATCTGCTGTCAGGACAGGGGCATCATTTACTGGCTGCATGGTAATTGTTTGGGTGACAACATTGGAGCCATCCTGACCATCATCAATCATAAATGCAATGAAACGATTGTTTGATGTTGGATTATCGCTGATATTCTGATATTCCACGCCATTTAATGCTGCCTGATACCACATCAATGCACGTTTGCCATAAATACTCAAAATACCGCTGTCATTATTCCATGTACTGCTGCCGCCGGCGGTTTTCAAAGTTAATTGGTCGGCATCTTTTTGATAGCCAATGATATATACAATGGCACTTGAAATCATTACATTATCAATATCACTGACGACAATATCACTGACAATATTAATGGATGGCCCATTCTCAACATAAGCAATGGTATCTCCGGCACCGGATATAACAGGGGCATCATTCAATGGATTCACCAAAAGTGTCTGTGTAATTGCAAGGCTTTGAGCCTGGCCATCAGAAATGACGATACGAACAAGTCGCGTATAGGTGTTGGGATTATCACTGATATTCAGATATTGCACAGATTGCAATGCGGTTTGATAATTTGCCACAGACGTCACACCAGACAGCGACAATAAGCCTGTTGCCATTTGCCAGGTTGATACAATATTGGGTGTATCAGTAAAAGTGAGTTTATCCTCAGTGTATTGTAAGCCTTCGACAATCTGGATTGTGGCATTGGCAATATTTTCATTATCCGGATCGGTAACCAGAATATCAGGTGCAACTTCTATTGCCAGACTTTCAGTGGCTGTAACTGTTTGTGTAGTCGCAGTAATGGCTGGCGGATCGTTAATGGCTGTAATTGTAAGGCTTTGGCTGAAAATCGCACTGTCTGTATCACCATCATTGACAGTAATTGAAAATGTGCGCGGTAAAGGATTGGGATTATCTGTTGTATTTGAATACATTATTGATTGAAAAGCAGTCTGATATGCTGTAATTGAATCCATACCAAACAATTGAAGCGTGTGGGTTTCTGGAATGAATAAGCCAGAAATACGTTCACTGGATTTAAAATCAAGGATGTCGCCAGAATGATAGTTTTGGGAAATGACAATTTTGGCACTTTCCAGGGATGTATCATCCACATCCTGAATGAGTGCTGATGAAATAATTTGTGCGGGCATGCTCTGTTCTGTATACATCCCTGGTTCTCCCAGGCTGACAATCACCGGCACATCGTTTTTTGGATTGATCTTTGTTGTAAAGCGTGTTGTCCGGGTCAGGCCATATTCATTTGTCACACAGACAGTCACTGCCAGTTGACCATACTGATCATGATTGGATAACAATAACAATTGGATCGTTTCCTGACTGTTCTGGACAGGATTAATATTTCTTGTCGCGCCAGCAAGGCAAACTGAATGATGACATATTGTAATGTGACCGGCATCAGCAGGAATCAAATCAGGATTTTCTGGAATAACCGATATGGTCAGATTGCCAGGTTCTTGCGTCAGAGTTGTAAATGAAATGGCATTACTTAAAACATCTTCCGACATCGAAACGTTTGCAATGGGTGAAATTTCAGGTGATGTTGATACGCGAAATTCAAAGGTTTCAGTATCATTATATCCGCCGGAATCAATGGCCCGAATTTGTATATTGGCAGAACCTGTTACAAGGGGTGTAATATTTAATGTCACTAGGTTTGGGGAATCTCCTGCCATGTATGAGGCACTTTGGCCATTATTATTAATAATTATCTGAGAATCGGGAACAACCGCTTGATTATCTGAGGATACTGTCAGGGTAAATGTTTCACCAATTGAATCCAAAACAGTAAAGCTTTTTGAGTAGACACCGGCATTGATATCAAAAGCTTGAAATGGAATATCGCTGATAATGGGTGCTGAATTGGGTAATACTTCAAAATTAAAGTCTGTACTCGCTGATTCACTTCCATCTGACACAACAATTGATATCTTGCATGTTCCTGTTCTGTTTACCGGTAACAGTGTTAACGTCAGATCCTGACTGCCTTCATAAACAAACAATTGATAGGGTGATGTGTGAGCATCAATATTTATGTTGCTGTTTGAGATAAGAATCTGTGAGTTTGATGTTGCTGAAATGGTTAGTTTCTCTCCATTTGAATCTTCAACATGAAATGAAATATAACGTGCTGTATTTACTGTACCGGTGTGATCAGCGATTGCGTCAATAACCGGGGGATAGTTCAGCGTGTTGACATCCACACGAATTTGGGCAGTTTTTGTAAAACCGGTATCAGAAACAGCAACAGTCAGATAATAACTGGCACCATTGTTATAAATCTGATTCGAATCATTGACACGTATGATTCCGGTTGACGCATCAATTGAGAAAGCATTATTGGTATTGCCATTGGTTATGGCATATGACAGGGTATTGCCATCAGGATCGCTGGCATACACTTGTGAAACCAACGTACCGATGGGCACATCTTTTCCCACAGAAAAGGTCTGATTGTTAATTATCGGTGGATTATCATTAATATTTATCAAATGCATACTAATGGTGGCAATATCACTATGTTTGCCATCAGATACAGAAACAGTAAGATAAAGATCGCGACTGGTTTCATAATCCAGATAATTTTTATTTTTGACAGAAAGCATACCATTTGTTGCGTTTATAGAAAGGGCATTACTTCCATTACCGCCAATGATACTATAGTACAAATTGTTGTAATCTGTATAAAGATCTGGATCACTGGCAATGACCTGATACACTGATTCACCATTGGCTGTATTTTCTGTTAAATTAAAAGATTGCGGTTCAATGAGTGGCGGCTCGTTAACATCACCAATCGTCAGTGCGACATTGGAGTATCCTGAATTGTAGGACACAGTTAGCGTGTAAGTATACCCGGGCTGTGCTGTTTCATAATCAATTGCAAAAGTATCTGAGGCATTCAATCGATACTGAAGCAAGCCATTTATATAATAGGAATCAATATAGAAATTGGTATCTGTGATAGTGTATGGCGCGCCGCTGGTTGGATTAATATATGCCAGAGGCGTTCCAGTAGATGCATTTTCTGGAATTGTGTTGGCCGGGCTGTTAATGTATTGAATTGAAATGTCGGAAAAGGCCAGCGTTATTGTTGATAGCCAGACAAATATGCACAGGGGGATAATTTTTTTCATTTTATTTCCTTTCGTATATAAAAAGTGACTATTTTATACGATTATTGATTACACGCAATCTATTCGGTAGAAATCAATAGCATCATTACTGATAAAATTCAATTCATTTTGTACATACGCCCGCTTTGTATTCCAGAACAATTTATGTAAATGCATATGCCTATGGTATTTTTAACCCGATCTGAATAGCTCATAATTATCCAATTGTTCTTGTGCTTTTTTTATTACCTCCTGCTGCTTGTCTTCTGAATAATCACTTTTTGATTGAAATATATTTCAGGTCAATCAAGTATGAATAGGAGAGGGCGAATCCCGCTTGCTAACGCGCGCGGCTCAGATTAAAAACTGCCGAAATTCTCAGAGCCGCGCGCGTTAGCAAGCGGAATTGTACTTGAAGCAAATATCAAACAGGCTTTCCGAAGACGCACAAAGGTTAGGCTAATCTAAAATTTCTCTAAGGGCACTATGTTCCCCCAACTTGTACATACGCCCGCTTCCATGTGTATATCTGAATAATCTTTGTTCATTTGCATATATTGTTAATTAATGGTCGAATACATATCCCACAGTCCTTCGACTCATAAAAAACTGAGGTTTTTTCGGATTTTTTTCAAAATATTTTCGAAAGCGAACCACAAAGTTATCTACAGTTCGGCTACTAGTGTCCATAGCATACCCCCATCCAATTTCCAAAATTCGTTTTCTGGATAAAACAACACCTCGATTCGTAATAAATAACTTTAACAGTTTAAGTTCCTGTTCAGTAAGTAAGATTTCTCCAGCAGAGCAAAAGGCTTTTCCATTCTGGAAATTTATGCTGTTTTCTCCAAAAACATACAACGCTTCATGTTTTTCTGATGGAACATTTCTATTGTGCCATTCTGAACGGGTAAGTAAACGTTCCACACGAAGTAGAAATTCATCTAAATGAAAGGGTTTGGGCAAATAATCATCAACGCCATTTTGAAATCCCTTGATTCGATCTGTAGGAGAGTTTTTTGCAGACAGGATTAAAATTGGAATTTGTTCATCATCCAGGCGGATATGTTGGAGTATACTCAAACCATCAAGGCCCGGGAGCATAATATCGAGAATAATTAAATGAGGTGCGAATGATTTCCATTCTGATAAACCAGAAGGGCCATTATTTGCAATTTTTACATGAAATCCTTTTAAGGTGAGGTTTAATTTTAAACCTTCGGCGATATGCGCTTCGTCTTCAATCACCAATATTTTTTTGCCGCCGATATTTGTTTCTGACATTTTAAACTCCAATATTTTTTTTAAGCGGAAAAACTAACTGAAATATTGAACCAGTATGTCTGGAATTTTCAAATACTGTGATTTTACCGCCATGCATTCTTGTAATACTATAAACCATATATAACCCCAGGCCACTTCCCTTTGCAGAGCGATCATCCGCCTTTCCTATTTGATAAAATTTTTTAAATATTTTCTTGCGATATTTTTTTTCAATACCAATACCATTATCTTCAAAAAGAATGAAAATTTTGTTTTTTTTCGTCATTAAACGAATAATAACTTCAGGCAGAGGATTGTTATTGTATATCATTGCATTGTTTACCAGGTTTCGAAAAAGCATTTCAAAAAGGTCTGTATTTAATTTTACAAATATTGGCTCTAAAACCTGGTTTTGAAAATTGACATTTGAAAATTGATGCGCATTGTTTGCGATAAATTGTTCGATAAATTTAACCATATCGACATATTCAGTTTCATGACTGTGAAGACTTTCAAATCGTGAAATATTCAGAATATTGTTTATATGCTCAGATAATCGGTTAACATCAAGTAACATCAATTTGATATATGGTTTTTGGTCTTCAATTGTTAATTGATGTGTCAGAAATGTTTCAAGATACAATTGAATAGATGTTACAGGCGTTTTGAGTTCATGCGTATAGTTATTAATGAAATTATTTTGAAGCCGGTACAATTGAAATGTTTTTTGATGATACACGAAAATGATGATCATTCCCATTAAAATAATTCCCACCAGGATTGATAACATCAAGATAACAACCCAGGTTTCCATGGCGAGGACTTTTTCATGGGGCAAATCAAACTTTTCTACAAGTTCGGTCATCCCGGAACTGACTTTTACATACCAGTATATATATAAAAACAATGACATCACCAGCGCGACGATAGAATATATTAAAATGAGAATGGGATGAAAAAGCCATTTAGATTGTGTCATGAGGCATTTTTTCCAGTTAATCTGGTCAGTAAAATCGTTTTTGTTTCATCTGTGGCACGTAGTTGTTTACGCCATATATTAATATGGTAAGATTGTTTCAGAATCTCTAAAAAGGGTTCATATGATTTTCTTGGTTCATTTGCCAACAATATTTCACCGCCTGGTAACAGGTATTTTTGAAATAAAGCCATTAAAGGTTCAAAATCTTTTTCCTTATAAATAAGCTCAGAACCTACAATTATATCAAATTTACCTTCAATATCAGGCTTATGCCAATCCAGTTGTTGAATATGAATATTCTGGCATTTATTGATTCGCGCATTTGCCATCAAAAATTGTTGGGCATGCGGATCATATTCGGTTGCTGTCACCTTATAGCCAAATGATTCTGCAATAATTCCAATTGCCCCCAACCCTGCGCCCAGCTCAAGTATACTTTTTGATGATTTTTTTTGGTTTGCCAGATGGTCAATTAAAATTATAGAGGACTCCCAAATCTTGACCCACAATGGAAACTGATTTTGATCATTTGATAAATCAAGCAATTTATTCAGGTTTTTTGGGGTTAAAAAAGCGTAAGGGGTATTTCCAATTTTAATAGAAATTTTTTCTGTATCATAGGTTTGATAAAACGATTCAATAGAAAACATAGGTGAATCTTTCGTTATATTATCGGATATTTTTACAATGTCATATTGTTTTTCATCATTTAAAAGAAAGAAACTGTTTTCTTACAGTTTCAACTGATAATCCTGTTATTTTAGCAATCGTGTGTACATGACTGATAAACTATTGCATAAAACTCCTAACAAGCAATAACAATGCCACAGGATTCACAGCGATAACGCACTTCTTCCGATTTAGGAGTACTTACTGAATTGAAATCATAACGTTTTTTACCGGTTTTTTCGAAACATTCAGGACAAAAACTTGAACCCAACTCATCCGATGTAATTGTCAAGTGACAATGCTGACACTGAAGACGTGTTTTTGTATCGGGTTTGATTAAAGTAAGTTTCATATGTGAGCAGCTTGATGATTCCATATCGTCTAATGTGTGACTGTTATACTTTTAGAAATTTCTGATGTATTGCCCAGTGTATCTTCAAGACGAATTGTAATCTCATAAAGACCTTCTATCATAACCATTTTTTGAACCATACTGGTCTCACTGGTCTTCTGATTCACATATGTTTCGGCATCTATGGTCATTTCAGTTGTTTTTGTATCTTCAGCATCAAGTTCGATTGGCCCCAATTCATTAAATACAGGTTTTTCCTGATTCGCATCTGTGGTTTTCAGACAGGTACGAATGATATATATATACTTCGCATTTAAATCCAAATCTCTTGCTTTGAATTCAGCAACAAAATCATAATAGCTGTTCCATGTATCCAGACGTTCTCCAGGATATCTTTCTTTATAAAAATACAAATCATATATTTCAGGAGGAATCCCTGTATGAATTTGAATAATCTTGTTTACAACTGAACTCTGTCCATCTCTATCCATTACTTCAAATACAAATTGATAATAATGAGTCGCTGGTAAGATTTTAATGGTATCGGTCATATCTTGAAATGTATAGCTGAAACTGGCATTCGTCTGTGATAGATTATATATTCCTGGTGTATGATAGCCTGTTAATGTCTGGCATGATTTATTCGCACATTGATTTATTCGAACATCAACTGTTTCAGCATTTAGATCATAATCAGATATTGATATTTCAACAACACCTTCACTTCCTTGTGTATAGCTTTGTGTTTGTTTAATTTTTTCGGTGTTTTGATAAAAAACGACCCGATCAATGACAGGGCTAAAGTTATTTGTTTCGCTATCACTGCCGCCACAGCCACCTATATTGAACAACGCAATGATCGTAAGCATTGCAAATATTGAACAAATGCGTTTCATGAAGGACCTCCTTATTTGAAAAAATATATAAAACCGATTCCGATGTTCAAAGAATCCCAGTCCAGACTGTCATTTTCATTGTCTGGCTTTAAATATTTTAAATCAAAATTTAAGGCAGTATTTTCCAGACCATTGAGCCATAAATCTGCCCCAAAACAGTAATGGAATCCAAAAGCATCATCTAAAGACATTCCGGTATTTTTTGTATTTTCAAAATCATTAAAATAATATCCCATTCCTACACCCAGATAAGGTTTGAAAATTGTGTCCGTTGGAATATAAACTCTTGTCGTAAGTGTTACAGGAATCGTTGAAATTTTACCCACTTTTACTTTTTGATTATTCATTTTCATGTGAACATCAGATTCCATAATGCTGTCAATAGCCAATTCCAAACCAATAAAATCGTTTAGAAGCATCATCATCTGCACACCCGCACCCATAACATCGTCAAATTCATAATCAACTGTTATACCATTTATGTTCATTTTCGCATCATTTATTCGAAAATGAGATACATGGGCACCAATGCCAAGGCTGTTTTGTTGTCCGGTTTCATAAACAGATGTCCACTGTGCCCATGCACTGACAGGTATTAAACTTAATACAATAAACCAAAGTATTCTGATTGATTTACTCATGAAAATTCTCCTTCATTTTGGCGAATAACGCCATTTCCTCATGTTTAATTGTTGAAAGCATTGCATAAGTTCGTATTATTAATAAGATAACAGAATTCAATATTTTTGACAACTAGAATTATTGTATTTTGGGTATGATTTATTTTTTGGCTGGTTTTATTTTATATTAGCCGTTTTACCTGTCTTTAATTACAGCAAATTAAAATTTATTGGCAAAACGGCTGATATAAAGTCTGGTCTGTTCAAAGATAATTACAGTAATTGTAATGCGGTTTGTGACATTTTGTTCGCAACAGTTGAAACAGATAGATTGGCTCGGGTCATATATTTTGCTCTGAAATTTTTGACCATTTCCGCTGCAAAATCTGTATCTTCACGTCTGCTTCGCGTTTCTTCAATTAATGCAAGTGATTTCTGCAAGCCACTGGCATTATGTTCCAATCGTTGCATGACCTGTCCAAATCGACTGCGGGTATCTACTACCTGATTTAATGTACCATCAACTGCATCCAAAGCTTCAATAGCATTATCAAAGGTATCGACCGAAGAAGAGTCAAGGTCAACAAATGAGGAAATCATGGTCCCGCTATCAAATAATGCACCTGCTGTACCTGATACATTGAAATCTTTCGGTGATTTTAAAACCAGGTGCCCCCCGACTATTGAGGAATCTGCACCACCATTAGAAGTCAAGGTTTCTGCAGCCGTTCCTGTTGCTGTGACACCATCAGTTTCCAGTCCTCTAAAGTCAATTGTTTGTGCGGCCGTGTCGCTATGATCGAAATTTTCTATGCCAATATCATAACCTTCATCATTAGACAAAATTATCGCTGACCGATTATCAGTTAATTCCGCAGTTATTCCTGTCAGGTATGACTGTTTATTTATTCTGGATATTAATGAACCCAAATCACTCTTATTTTCAATTTTTGCCGAAATATCTACTGATGATTTCCCATGCAGTTTAAATAAAACATCACCTTCTTTAGTTAAACCGGACAATTTAGCGTAGGTTTTCGCTTCTGCACGAACACCGGTGGTTTGTGTTTGTTGATTAACGAGATTGGCAATAGAATAAGCTGTCTGGTTTGCAGTAACAGTGATTGTCGCATCACCAAAAGTGCCTTTTAAAGTGAATGAATCTGAAGCGGTTATACCATTATTAACATTTGTATAATCAGCATTTGCAGTATCCGCCACTGCAATTGTCCCATTGGATACCATTTTACTGGCCCCTACTTGATTGGCTGCCAGGTAAACCGGTTCAAAGGTGGTGATTTCGGTAGGTTTCCAATTGGTTTGAAACCATTTGGACTTATCATTTAAAATCTTGGCACCGGCGAATTCAGTATTTTCAACCACTTGAGCGAATATTTCTTTCCAGTGGTCGAATTCTTGTTCAATCGCCTCAATATCCTGATTTGTATTTGCGCCATCCATTGACTGAATTGCAAGCTCCTTCATGCGGTGAAGTGCTTCTTCGCAATCTGCCAGTGCTGTATCTCCAACCTCAGCAAAAGAATAGGCATCATTACTATTTCGAATAGATTGATTCGTCCCCAAAGATTCTGCCTGCATTTTGGATAAATGCCCCATGGAAGCAACATCATCGCTTGCACGATTGATTGCTTTACCGGATGTCATCCGCTCTATTGCTTCCAGTTGTTCTTCATGAAATCGCTGAAAATTGTGTACATCGACATTGCGAACTGCTGAATATAATAAGCCTATCATAATTTTTCTCCTTCGCTTGAGCGTCTCGCTTTTGCGTCTCTATATTGTTAAAAAGACCTGTTAAAAAAATGCCTGTAAATTTAGAATTTTAAGTTCTATTGTTAAATCGGTTCAATTGGAATTAACCTTAAATAAATAAGTCGGCTTAACCTTTTTTTATTTTATTTCGATCCAGAGGAGTCCCCTCCCAGGATGCTGCAAGAACCATCATGCAATCATCAAAATCTAATTCTTCCGGATTGTAAAAAATAGAGCCATCCCCCAAAGCGGTTTGTGCAATTTGAGCAAAATGATCCGGTGTTACCATTTTCTTTCCGTCTCGATCCAGAACTTCTTTGAAACATCTTGCATGACGACCATTTGTTGCATCATATAAATCTTGGTTCATTTGTCTGACATGGCTGATTACTTTATCTGCACGCTGATTTTGAGGTGTTTTGCCATAAATCGCTGATCCAGCCAGGGGATAAAGGACTTCCGCAATGTAATTGGCATTTTTATGAAAGTTATATTCCAGGCCATATGGCAACAGAATAGACATACATGTCCCATGGGGCACATGACATACTGAACCAATGGAATGCCCCAGCGTATGAACCATACCCACCATTGAGTTGGAGAACGCGATACCTGCCAGATTTGCCCCTTTTGCAAGAGCCAGCCGGCCATCCTGGTCATCAGGTTTTTTCACCACGTTTAAGAGATTGTTGCTCAACAGTTCAATCGCTGCCATTGCATGTGTATCGCTTAAAGGATTTTTTGCAAGGCAGGTATATGCTTCAATGGCATGCGTCATTGCATCCATGCCTGTTGATGACGTTAAAAAGGGTGGAAGTGTCAATGTCATGCGAGAATCCAAAACAGCAACATTGGGCAGTAAAAAATAGGATGTAAACAGCATTTTTCTATTTTTTTCATGGTCAGCAATTACAGCAACTAATGTAACTTCAGATCCTGTGCCTGATGTTGTTGGAATTGCAATTAATGGATTCAGCGGACGCTTGATCGCGCCGGCACCACAAAACTGAATTAAATCGTCTGCATCTTCAGATACAACAATATTGACACCTTTGGCAGTATCCAGAACAGACCCCCCACCCACTGCGATGATGGCATCACACTTCTTTTCTCGATAAACACCTGCCAGATGATTAACAACTTTTAAGTCTGAATCCGGCGGGATATTATCCTCAATAGAGCCTATGTTAACCTTGTCTTTTATCGCCGCTGTGACAATATCTATTAAGCCGGCACCGGCAACACCTTTATCTGTCAGAATTAATGGTGCGTTTGCATTGAGCTGAGCCAATGCATCGGGTATGCTTTCAAGTGCATTATGACCAGCCAGGGTCTTTACCCGACAACAAAATTCAAAATATCCAGGAATATGCATTCTAAACTCCTTTTAATAAAGACAGACCTTTCAAGCAATAGATTTGCCTTCATACGCGGCTGTCAGTACTTTGATACATTCATCTTTGTCCATGCTCAATCCATTGTCAATTGCTTTTTGTGCAATTGCCGGAAGGCTGTTTTTAGAGATATCTGTTTGTTCAAGTGTTTTGGGGATTGCATTTTTTTTCAGGCTGGCCATTTCAGACTGAATCTGTTTGATATGATCAATAATTTTTTGCTTGTAAGCACTTTTAGACGTTTTTGCAAGGTCATCCAGATCAGCGACAGCTTGAAATAATATATCAGCGAGGGACTCATTTTTGTTTATTTTGTATTCCAGTCCATAGGGCAATATAATCCCCATACATTGGCCAGAAGGAATATTAAACATGGAACCTGCTGCTTTTCCCAGGCGATGCACCATTCCAGGGGAAACATTTGAAAATGCACATCCGGCCATCGCTGCTGCATTTCCAATCCCCATATTGGCTTGCTTATTTTTTGGATTCTTTAAGGCCAGTGGCAAACTATGCTTGATATGTTGAATTGCGGCGTGTGCATATGAATTTACAAATTCATTACCATTGGTATCCATGCATGCTTCAAGTGAATGAGTCAACGCAATCATTGCTGTGGAAGCCATCAATTTGGTTTCTGGAGATTGAAATAATATCGGGTCAATTACGACCAGATCAGGCATCAGAAAATGAGATGTATACGCCTTATTATCAACAAAGGCATATCGTGTAATTTCAAACCCATTTCCCCATGCTGTCGGAATTGCGATAAATGGCAACAGGCGATGATTAATTTTATTTACGCCTGCAAGTGTATTTAAGTCATCAGGTGAACCAGATACAACGATATTCAAGCCTTTTGCAATATCCATTGCCGCCCCTGCACCCAGTGCGATAATGGAATCAAAACCTTTGTATAAAAATTTTTGAGATAAATTTCGAATAGTTTTAACATCGGCTGTTTTGGGAACACCTTCAAACAAGCCAAATGGCATTCCTGAATCCTTGAAAGCATTGATAATATATTTACTTAACCCTTTGTCGGCTGTATGCTGATCTGTGATGACTATTGGACGTTCAGCATCCAGTGCTTTCAATTCGACAGGAATATGATCCAGTGCCTTTTTTCCGGCATTGGTTTTTACCGGACAAATAAATTCAATCGTTGATTCTTGCATATTTTTTTCCTTTTTCTGATATGGAATCGGATAATTTCATATCATTAAATATTAGTGATGATATGATCAATAATTTTATGGATATAGATTCAAGCGCAATATAGGTAATTACTTTTTAGATAACGCTGCTTTTAATTCTGACAGTTCTTTTAGTGCTGCTTCTGTACGTTTTCGTTCCTGTTCAATTTGTTTTTCTGCTGCTATTACACGTTTGGCTTCAGTATCCGCACGTTGAGCCTCAGCATCCGCACGATGAGCCTCAGCATCCGCACGTTGTGTTTCAGTATTTGCACGATGCGCCTCAGCATCCGCACGTTCCGTTTCAGATTCTGCTTTTTGAACAGCAGCATCAGCACGTTTCGATGCTATTCGTGCCTTCTCTTCTCCTGAAAGTAGAATCTGGCCATTTTGATCAAACCATAACAACCATTCATCGTCAAATCCTTGATATCTTGCGCGATGTACTTTCAGACCTAATTTCAAGTCTGAAAACCATACCCCTTTTTTTTGGACTTGCCGCCAGGGATAAGCATGATATTTACCATTCTGCAATTGATAAGCATGAAGATTTGTTTTAAATATATGTAATTCAGGGTCATATATAATATAATACTTAACTCCCATTCTTTCGTATTTTTTCAGCTTTATATCACGTTCATTGCCAACCTTATTGGAAACAACTTCAACAACAAGCTCTGGTGGCTTTCCAATCACGCTGATAAAGTAACATCGGTGCTTCTTTTTCCAGACATCCTGTGGCGGCTTTACATCTAGACTAAGAAACATATCTGGTACAATGGGGTATTTGGGCGGATTTTCATATATCCCCACATTTGCGCATGCCATGTATGGTCTGTCATATTTCCAGCTCGTATAGAGTACGTCTGTCAACAGTCTTTGCTGTCTCTCGGAATATACATTATCCACAGGTTCGTCGTCCTCCGTGACAAAACTATCGTAATCAATCAGATCTACTGTGCTTGAAACAAATTCATGCTGGTCTTCTCTTACATGTTGCGTTTCACAACTTGAATTTTCATCATATTTTACTGGTGCTTCATACATTGAGCCCCCTGTTCAGATATCAATATTTAGAACCCTAAGACAGCCCTGAGATAAATCTGAAAACGACCTTTCACTTTTCGGTCCATCGGCCATTCCGGATAACGTTTGACAGCAAGCTTCGCAATAATCTTTGGCAGAAGATAAACCTCAACCATGTCTAAAATTCTTACCACTGAACATGCACTGGGAATGTCGCCATCAACAGTCAATCGATCATGACAACTTGAAATTGCAGTGCTTTCCTGAAAAGTAAATAACAAAAAAGCAGCTTCTAAATTTTTGATTGTCATATCAACATCAATCGTTTTTCCTTTTGGATTACGTCCCATGTACTTGACACGACCATTAATATCCTTCCCAACCAACATGCGCGGCCCATTGGGAGTAACGCCCAGAGAAAATAAAAACTGATCTGGCAATTCATCAAATTCTTTCTTAATATCTCCATCTGCCTTTGCAGCAGCCTGAATTGAACGTCCCACAAACCAGAGCATAATGGCTGTGTATATGCGTTTCAACCTTTTTTTTCCAGGGATAACATCCTTGTATTCGCCCACTTTGACCTCCTATTACGCTGTTAATATATGTCGGACAGGATTTAACCTGTCTGACTTGTTTGATTTGCTCAACCTGCCCAACGGCCAGTTGAAATATTTTTATTGAACGTACCTGAAAGCTCACAAAATAATTTATGATGAAATCATATTGATTGCCTCAACAGGACATTTAAGTTCACAAAAACCGCAGCCAATACAGTTATTGCTCTCTGGCAAATAGGGAAGCAGTCTTTCTTGTTCACTTTCTTCGATATCCGGAACAAGAAGACACTGTACAGGGCAAATATCAACGCAGCTTAAACAGGCTGTACATTTTGATAAATCGAACTGAGGTCGATCCCATTTGGATCGCTTTACAATTTCACATTGCACATCAAAATTGTCATAAATTGCACCTTTGGGACATATTTTTCCGCAGGCACCACAATCAATACACAATGTTTCATCAATTTTTTGAACACTTTCCTTTTCACCATATATGGCATCAACAGGACATAGACGCTTACATACTTCACACCCTATACAGACATCTTTTATGGTATATGCCATGATCGCACCCCTTTTATTTAATGATTAATTAATTCCCAATTTTTGTTTGGTTTCCATTGTTGGTTTTCCGGTTTCTGAATCCCAACCAAAATACTGCCAGTATTCACTCATCAGCCTGTCAAGATTGACTGATCTTCCCTTGTTGGCACCTTTTGTCTGCAAAGGCTGTCCAATGGTTCGTAAGGGCATTTTTATATTTTTGGGTTCTATACCATGTTTTACATTGAACTCTTGCTTAATCGTCTGGATGCGTTGTCCGATTTCCATAATTTCTTCCGGTGATTTGTTCCATCCAGTAGCGGCATTCAGCCAATCAAACAAAGGTGTTCGGGTAGATCCAAGGAATGCACCAAACATACATGCGCCCACGCCATTGATGATATTCATATATTTGCTGCATGATGCAGCCATATGCGTTTTTTCATCATCCACTGTATATTTTGTATCTTTATTGTATAAAATTTTGGGAACAGGTAATGTCTTAATTTTTTTCCATAGTTGAAACATTTCATAGTAAAGAAATGCACCAATTGTGTGACGTCCTGGCGTTGGCTCAACACTGTAGTGTATTGCAAAACCTGGATCTCCACGGCCATCATGTGCAGCAGGTTCTTGACCGCCTGCATGAATTGCAAATTTTTCAGATCCCCTGCCAATTTTTTGAGATGCGACCCTGACACCATCTGCAAGTATATCACCAATCCCTTTTCGATCAATCATCATTTGAAGCATTTCTATCATGGCATCCGTATTACCCCATGTAAGTTCAACGCCATCAGTATCTTCTTTGGTAATAATGCCATTTTCGTAACATTCAATGGCAAATGACAAGACATGACCGGCTGAGATGGTATCCATTCCGGCACGATTCAGCATTTCATTCATATAAAAAATACTGTCCGGATCCTCATTCATGCATAAGGCCCCTAAACAAATGACAGTTTCATATTCTGGCTTGTGTGTTTCCTCATATTTACCAGACATCGTACAAATCCCCCCACATCCCAGCGGACAGGAGTAACAATGATACTTAACGACTTCACAACTTGTAAAAACATCGGGATTAACAATTTTTGATTTGCTGACCGGCCAATCTGCACTGGAACCATCCCAATTCTTAATGGGGGAATCTCCAATTTCAACACTCAGCTGATTCATGGACACGGTTCCCCATTTTCTTAGCATCAGTTTATAGAGCATTCCATCCATAATTAATTGTTGCGGCAAAAACCGCATGAGTTTTCCAACATAGGCAGTGGCCGGACCGGTAACAAAAGGTGGTTGAAAGCTTACCCATCGATTACAAACCTTACTTAAGCGTTTCATTTCGTCATAATTGTGCGGAACAATTTGTTTATTTCCATTTAAAACAAGGGCTTTCAGTTTTTTAGACCCCATGACAGCCCCAAGGCCAGATCGTGCGGCAATCCGCCCACGATCATTACAAACACCTGAAATTAGAGAACAGTTTTCTCCAGCCTGACCAATACAAGCGACACGCGGTGTCTTTCCTTTATCAGAGTAACGCTTGATCAGCATTTGTTCGGCTTCAACAGCATCAGTTCCCCATACATCGCTGGCATCTCTAAGTTCCATCGTTTTTGCATCAATATAAAGATATACTGGTTTTTCACTGATGCCTCTGAATAAAATGCCATCATAGCCGCATTGTTTAATTGCTGGTGAAAAATTTCCGCCACAATTGGCATCGCCCCATGTACCAGTTAATGGAGACTTTCCAACGACCATCCAACGACCTGTAAATAAACTGCCTGTTCCTGTAAGCAAGCCGGACATAAAGCCAATATAATTATCCGGCCCCAGTGGGTCGGCATTTACAGGAATTTTATGATACAAATAATATGCACCTAAACCTGTTCCGGATAAGTACTCTTCATAAACTTTATCGGGAATTTCTTCCTCGAAAAATTCATTTTTTGACAAATCGACAATCAGTAGTTTGCCCATATACCCTTTACCCATAAAACCTCCCCATATGTCCAAAATTTTCAGATACGTAATTATTTAATATTAATAAAATAATTGAATGCGCAAGCATATTTTTCTCTTGTTATTGTTGTTATTACTGAAATCAAAATTTCAAGGCAGCTTATTCGCTTTTTTCCTGATAATTCAATTTTCGTCCTTGAAACGTTTTTCGATCTTTTAGTCGTTGATGAATCAAATTTAAAGTTGCATGTTTATTTAACGCCCAGGTTGGTGCAACCAGTTCATGCGGATGAGGATCACCGGTCAATCGTTGAATTACAGTCTTTGTGGGTAAACGTTCAATAACATCGCACACCCAATCAGCATATTGCAAGGGATATAAACATTGATACTGGCGATTACGATACATTATTTCCATTGGTGTGTTCTTGACAACGTATAATAAATGTATTTTGACAGCATCAAGTTCTAATTTTGCAACAACCTTTGCGGTTTGAATGACATGATTGCGTGTTTCAAATGGTAATCCTAGAATTAAATGTACACAGGTTAATAAGCCGCGTTTTTTCGTTGCTGTAATCGCATTAATAAATGACTGTGAATCGTGTCCCCGGTTTATTCGTGATAATGTGTCATCATGAATGCTTTGAAGGCCATATTCAAGCCATATCAAACTCTTCTGATTATAAGACTGCAATAAATCCAGAATTTCTTCAGAAACACAATCAGGTCGTGTTCCAATACACAAACCAACAATATCAGGTACTGACAATGCCTCATCATACAAAAATTTCAGATGTTTCAGTGAAGCATAAGTATTTGTATGCGCTTGAAAATAAGCTAAAAATTTTTTCGCTTTATATCTTTTAGACAGTTGTTTCTTTCCCTGAATCAACTGATCTTTAATTCGTATATGTCTGGAAAGGCCAGTACCTGAACCGCGTTCATTACAATAAATACATCCGCCAGTAGAGATTGTCCCATCACGATTGGGACAGCTAAGCCCAGCATCAATGGTGATCTTTTGAACCCGACACCCAAATCGTCCGCGAAGAAATGTACTTAATTGTGTGTATGGTTTTGATTCCACAATAAATCAAGCTGCTAAGCGTAAGGAATCATACGTTTTAAACATTTAGTATTGGTCTGATCAACCACATGGCCTTGTCTGAGTATACGTTTTCGTTTGGTTGTTTTCTTTGTCAAAATATGATTGGCATGAGATTTGGAAAATTTAAATTTTCCTGAGCCTGTTTTTTTAAATCGTTTGGCTGCTGCCCGATTTGTTTTAATTTTTGGCATTTCTGATAGAACTCCTTTTGTGTTACAAGTTATTTGGGTGCCAATAGCATAAACATGTTTCGACCTTCTAATTTCGGCATTTGTTCAACAACTGCCACTTCCTCGGTTGCCTCAACAATTCGTTGTAACATTTCTTTACCTTGATGGGTCAATGTGATTTCTCGACCGCGAAACATGACAGAAACTTTTACTTTATCTTTTGATTCGATGAAGCGTTTGATATGTCCAATCTTGGTGGATAAATCATGATCGCCTGTTTTTGGGCGAACCTTAATTTCTTTGATGTTAACTGTTGATTGTTTTTTTCTGGCCTCTTGCTGCTTTTTTTGCTGCTCATATTTAAATCGGCCAAAATCCATAATCTTGCATACCGGGGGATCTGCATTTGGCGAGACTTCAACAAGGTCAAGTCCAAATTTTTCGGCTTCTTCCAAAGCACGATTTTTTAATACCACACCAATCTGTTTTCCATTCGGATCGATAACCCGAACTTCTCTCGCCCTGATTTGATGATTGATGAAAACTCGTTTAGCTATGTGACACCTCCTGATGGTTTCCTAAAATACATAGTATTTTAGCATACGTCATAATTATCCACAATATTTCCTCTGATTGTGGACAACGAAAATATTATTTTTATTTATAAAAGAGATTGCAGAAAATCAAGAAAAATATTACCTAAAACAAGTCCATTTCCAACTTACGCTGGTCAATATGACGACAAACCGATTCAATAAAATCCTCCAGCGGTACACCATAAGCAACTTGCCCATCCAATCGTCGGACAGATACAGTATTATTATCTTTTTCTTTATTTCCTAAAGTTACAATTAATGGTATCTGGTTCAGTTGCGCATCTCGCACTTTTTTCTTGAGATTTTCAGAACGTCCATCCATTTCGGTGCGGATGTTATTATTCTCCAATTTTTCCTGAATTTCTTTTGTAAATGGAATGAGGTCATCATTTAATGACATTAATATGACCTGGACTGGTGCTAACCACAATGGAAATTTTCCGGCAAAATGTTCAACCAGTATACCCAAAAATCTTTCAATAGACCCATAAATGACTCGATGAATCATTATGGGCCGTTTTCTTTCATTGTTTGGCTCAATATAGGTCAGATCAAAACGTTCTGGCAACGACATATCCAATTGAATGGTACCACATTGCCACGTTCTTTTCAGCGCATCTTTTATATGAATATCAATCTTAGGGCCATAGAATGCACCATCACCTTCATTAATCCGATAAGGCTTGCCATATTTTTCCAACGCTTCCTGCAACCCTTTTGTGGTTTTTTCCCAGTCTTCATCTGTACCAATAGACTTTTCAGGCCGTGTGGATAATTCCAGATGAAAGGTTAAGCCAAACGTGGAATATACTTTTTCAACCAGATTAATAACTCCCAATATTTCATCACAAATTTGTGTTTCAGTCATGAAAATATGCGCATCATCCTGATGAAATGCACGAACGCGAAATAAGCCATTGAGAACACCACTTAATTCATGACGATGTACCAGACCGATTTCTCCTACCCGAAGTGGCAGTTCTCGATAAGAGTGAGGTTTCATGCCAAACAATAACATTCCGCCCGGACAATTCATTGGTTTGATTGAATAGTCAACATCGTCAATTGTGGACACGTACATATTGTCACGATAATTATCCCAATGACCACTGCGCTCCCATAGACTTCGATTAAGCATGATTGGTGTTTTTGTTTCTACATAACCTGCTTTGCGATGTTCGTAGCGCCAATAATCTAAAAGTTCGTTCCAGATAACCATGCCTTTAGGATGAAAAAAAGCCATTCCAGGGGCTTCTTCATGAAAGCTATATAAATCAAGTGCTGTACCGATTTTACGATGATTCCGCTTTTTGGCTTCTTCAAGAAAATTTAAATAGGCATTTAATTCTTTTTTATCAAAATAGGCCGTACCATAAATACGTTGAAGTTGCGCATTTTTTTGATCTGCACGCCAATATGCACCGGAAGCTTTAAGCAATTTAAATGCCTTTACAAAACCTGTATGCGGCACATGCGGCCCTCTGCAAAGATCAGTAAAATCGCCCTGCTCATACAATGAGATTTCTCCATCACTTAACTCGGAAATCAATTCCAGTTTATAAGGTTCATCTTTGAAAAAAGACAGTGCATTTGATTTTGAAATGAGTTTGCGATGAAATGGCAATTTTGCTTTCACAATTTTTTTCATTTCTGTTTCAATTTTTGAAAAATCATCACGAGAAATTGGCTCCATATCGATATCATAGTAAAAACCATCTTCAACAGTGGGGCCGATGGTAAGTTTGGACTTAGGATACAAATGTAAAATGGCTTGCGCCATAACATGCGCAGCACTATGACGCATAATTTCGATTGCTTCAGAATCTTTTGACGTGATAAATTGAATTGCAGAAGAATTGGAAACTGTGGTATACAGGTCAACAAGCTGTTCATTCACGCGCATTGCGATACAATTGCGTGCAAAATCAGTTGATATGGTTTCAGCAATTTGTAAACCGGTTAATGGGGCGTCAAATTTTTTTTGCTTGCCATCAGGAAACGTGATTTCTAACATCTTAGGGCCTCGTTGTGATCAGCCAGGCAACTTAATTGAACCCGGCCTGTTATTTGAGTGAAACCAAAATAGACAGTCAATTTTTTACGAACTATATTTGGTACGAGTCCTGAAAAGGCACAACATGCTGCGTTTTTTCAGGACGAACATTTTTTGAAAAGAGGAATCTTCTTTAAAAAGATTCATTCTTATTAAAATTAGATAGAATAAAAAAAATTCAATATCAGGTCAAGAAAAAAGTGTCAATCCCTGTTTAAAACAAATATTATTATGATAAAAACCTATTCATTCACATACTTTTTCGTTGTCTTTTTTGTTGGTGCATTATTTTTATGGTGGATTCGACTGCGACTTGTTCGCCTGGAATCCAAACGAAAAATTCGTATTAAGCGCCTGAAACGATTTGAATCAGTTGAGACATCAACACCCGTAGAAAGGCCTTTGATAAATGCAAAAGAAGCTGCGGTAGACAGCATTGAAAGTCGTTTTTCAATTATTCGTAAAATAACATTTTTTTCCGCGATTGCGATTTGGCTGATCGCACTTAGTCTTCCTTTTATGAATAAAATTCCAGCGACCTTTGTTTCAATTGTGGTAGCATCTTCGGGTATAATTATCGGTATTGCCTCACGGCCATTTATAGAGAATTTGATCTCTGGTATCGTGATTTCTTTTTCCCATCCATTGAGAATTGGCGATACGATTATTGTAGATGGCCATTATGGGTATGTTGAAGACATAACGATCACCCATACAATGGTAAAAGTCTGGAACTGGCGTCGTTATATTATTCCCAACAGTCAAATGTTATCCAAGGAGATGATTAATTGTACAATAAATGATCCATACCAATGGACGCATGTGGAGTTTTATGTATCTTATGGCAGTAATCTGGAACAGGTCAAAGAAATTGCCATTCATGCCGCATTGCACAGTGAATACTTTGCAGACTATGAAGATCCTCGTTTTTGGATTATGGGGCTGGAAGATAAAGGCTTTAAATGCTGGATAGCTGCATGGGCCGATTCTCCTGCGGATGCATGGGAATTGGGAAATGATATTCGGACAAATCTGATCAAAAAATTCGATTATTATGGTATCAAATCCCATTATTGGGAATTGAAATTTAATATTGATAATAATTAAGTTGATAAATATTGTAGTAAGATTTTGATATGCAAACACTTGTATTGCGCTCACTTGAAACTTGACAATGAGCGAAGTCTTATATTATTATAAATAATTTACATAAATTAAGGACAATGGTTTAATATGATAAACAATCAATTAATTAAAATGATCTTTTATTATTTATCAATTAGCATATGTCTTTCCTGCAATAATCTATTTGCAAAAGTTATCCATGTTGGCGGGTATCATTTTCCACCTTTTGTTATGGTCAATCAGAGTCAAATTGAAGGCACAACCAAAGAGTTGATTCGAGAAATGAATAAAATACAGGATAAGTATACATTTCAATTCTTCTTAACATCACCCAAAAGACGTTATTATGATTTTGACAAAAAGAAATTTGATTTAATTTTGTTTGAAGATATCAATTGGGGCTGGAAAGATAAAAACATTGAAGCTTCAAAGGTATTCTTAAAAGGCGGGGAGGTCTACATTACAAAAGCTGATTCAATAAAAAATCAGAGATATTTTGATCACTTTAAAGATAAACACATTGCGATCATTAGAGGGTACCATTACGGATTTGCACATTTCAATGCGGATGAAAAATTTTTAAAAAAACATTTTAATATTCAATTCAGTTCATACCATAAAGGCAATATATTAAAAGTTATATTTGGCAGAGCAGATATTGCTGTTGTAAATGTTTGTTATTTAAATCAATTTTTTTTACAACATCCTGAAAAACAAAAACAGATTCTGGTATCAGATAAATTTGATCAGCGGTACAATCATACAGCACTTTTACGAAAAAATTTATCGATAACAATTGAAGAAATCAATAAATGGCTGGCCAAAATGGAAAAGACAGGTGTTTTATTACGTCTGTGGCAAAATATTTGTGAAAATTAGCCCAGACATATATCGTTAATTTGAAGGATTATCAAATGCATAAAAAGTTTACTAGAATTATCACGACCAATGTAATATTTCTTGTATTGACAATAGTGCCAGTTAAGGCAGAAATAATTACTGATAAATCCTTTGGAAATGAACAATCCATTCAGGCGAATAATAATACTTACCAAATTGATGCTGATCTTGGCGATCAAAATGGCCAGAATTTGTTTCACAGCTTTAAAACCTTTAACCTTGAAAATGGCATGACAGCCAATTTTACAGGACCATCTTCCATTCAATGTATTATCTCTCGCGTAACAGGGGGAGAAATGTCTCACATTAATGGCACCATCAAATCGAGCATTAAGGGGGCAGATTTCTATTTAATCAATCCAAGTGGTGTCTTATTTGGCGCATCTGCACAACTTGATATTGATGGCTCTTTCTATGTAAGTACTGCGGATTATCTTCAAATGTCAGAGTCAGAAAAATTCATGACAGGCTTCGCTGATTCCAGCGGATTGGTAGCATCATCACCGACCAGTTTTGGGTTTCTTGATGAAAAAATCGCTCCCATTATATTTTCAGGTTCGGAAGCAATTTTGCAAAAGGATTTCGATGAAACGAGCGAAACATTTAAGGATATTAACGCAAAATATCCTATAGAAAATGGATTACATGTCACAGGCAATCATGAATTTTGTATTATTGGCGGACATATTACAGTTGAAAAAGGATTTCTTATCGGTATTAAGGATTCTGCCAATAAACTTGAAGAAAGTACATCAAATAGTAAAGGTACCTTGCGACTGATCAGTATCAAAAGCCAATCCGATGTCTACTTGAAAGACATTGTTGAATATTCGCCAAATACGCGATTTGATAACATTTCAATAAAAGGTTCGATTCTGAATGTAAGCGGAAAAACAGTTGGCGGTATACAAATTTCAGGTAATGAAATCATTGCTGAAAACAGCATTTTTTATATGAATAATTATGGTGTACACGATGCAAACGTTTTTAAACTGGAAGGCAACAATATTACATTTGCAAAACAAGCCAAAATTATCGCCAATACATATGCTGATGGTGATGCGGCATCAATTTTTTTAACAGCAAAATCGGACATTCATTTTAATGAAAGATTTACATCAATATACTCCTTTTCTGATCGTTATTCCAGCAGCGATCCCATGAATTCAGGAAATACATCCAATATGTCTATTTTGGCCAAAAATTTTTATCTGAATGATGGTGCAAGGATTCTTAGTCGCACGCAAAGTTCAGGCAATTGCAGCAATATTTCAATTCAGGTTGATGATACAATCAGATTATCCAGCAAGAATAGTCGGTATTATGAATGTTCCATTTTTTTTGACACTTACAAATCAGGCGATGCAGGTACTATACATTTAGCCGGAAAGCTTATCGAGTTTTCTGATGGCGCGAAACTGTCTGTCAGTACAAAAACCACCGGAAAAGGTGGAAATATTGATATGCATGCTGAAGATGTTCGCTTCAATGGAATACGTTATGGCTATAACAATGATCCAGACCAGGCTTGTCGAATATTTCTCAAATCTTATGGTGATGAATCAAATGCCGGAGATTCTGGAAATTTATCAATACACGCCAACAATATCATTCTGGCCGATGGCGCAAAAATTAAAGCACAAACCAATGGATATGGAAAAGGTGGTGACTTGACACTTATTGCAACTGAAAGTATTGTTTTACAAGGTCATGATGGTTCAGGTAAATCTGCAATGATTAATGCCTCATGCGATCTGTATCGACTTGATTCTGGCGAAAAGCCATCAGGTAATGTGAAAATCCATGCAAAAAATATTGAACTCAAAAATGGCGCGTGGATCAGTACGCAAACGGAAGGTAAAGGAGCGGCTGGCAAAGTAGATATAACTGCTTATCAGAAACTTGAATTATCTGGTGAATCTTTTTCAATAAACAATATAGACAAAAATGAGTTACCCGCTTGCATTGTTTCATCTGCAATACTTAAAAGTAAAGGTAATGGCGGGACAATTAAGATTAATGCGAATGAAATCCTATTGCGAGATGGGGCATATATTGCAACTGGAACAGAATCATCTGGAAATGCCGGAGAAATTGATGTACAGGCAAAAACAATTACATTGATGGGAACCAGCACGGAAAACAAAAGCAGCAGGATAAAAAGCAACACCCAGGCAGAACAATTTGACCGCGATACTAATGTCTCAGGAAATGGCGGAAAAATTACAATTAATGCCAATAATGTTAATCTTCTTGATGGTGCCAGAATTTCTACCAGCTCAAAAGCAAAAAAAGAATCCAGTGGAAAGGCAGGGGATATTTATCTCGATTTAAGCGGTACGCTGCGAATTTCAGGCAAAAACAATAATGAAACTGAAATTGATAGTCAATCGTCTGGTATATACGCCAGATCCAGTCAAGAAGATCAGGCGCATGCCGGCGAAGCGGGTAAAATTGATATTGTTTCCAACAATCTTGTCATGGACAGTTATGGTCTGATATCCACAAGCAGTAATGGACAAAGCCGCGCCGGGGATATTAACATTCAAACCAGACAATCCATCCTTTTAACAAACTCACGTATTGCATCAGAAAGTAAAATGCCGGTTACTGAAAATCAGAATGGGGGACTGGCCGGTTCTATCAAAATTAATGCTGGCGGTGATATACAATTATTTCAATCTGCTCATATCACGACAAATGCTGTTTCATCAGGTGGTGGAAAAATAGATATCCAGAATCAAAATGCCCTGACAATTATTAACAGTGAAATTACCACGAATGTCCATGAAGGTGTGGGAAATGGCGGAGACATTAATATTCGTTCCGATCTCACTGTATTGAATCATGGCATTATATCTGCCAATGCGCATGCTGGCGATGGTGGCGCAATCTATATTTATACCCGAAATATGATTCAATCTCCAGACAGTCGTATTGAAGCCACATCAGAACGTGGCAATGATGGCACTGTTGAAATTGAAACCCCTGATGTTGGAAATATTCAAAGTTTGTTAAACCTGTCCGACAATTTTTTAGAATCCAGTAATATTATCAATACGCTGTGTGATCACGTCAATGGGAAAGATTCAATTCAACTGGTGATCAATTCGCCTTTTGTTCCCCATCTATCTGCTTCGTGGTACTGGTTTTCTGACAATAAACCGATTCGCATACTTTCCACTAATATTACCAGTCAATTTGATAATCTTTCCAATGATTTCTCAGATGATGTGTTATATCAGACAGAATAAATTATTTAATTTGTACGTCATAGAACCAGCATGTCACTGCAATCAAATCAGTAATCCAATTCTCCAACAGGCCGGCTGAATGTAAAAGCTGCCGGACCAGCAACCAGTTCACCAAAAACATCAACTGTATTCCCCCCCATTACGCTGAATGGCAATGAGACTAAAAAAAAGCCTGAGCCAACAATAGTGGTCATTAGTCCCAATGGTCGTACTAATAAAACATCAAATAACATTTCTTCAGCACTGGGTTTGTCAGTTGTGGTGGTTGCAAGTGCTGGTGAGAAAGAACATAAGACAAAACTCATAACCAACATCAGTGTCATGTATGTTTTTAAAGTTTTCATATTTTTCTCCTCTCCTGTCATTATAATAAGATTGTTTAATTAAAGATATATTATTGATTTGGAAACTGCATGATTCGTTCCATGAACATTTAATATGAATCATTCATGAATAGACGTATTTCCAATTTGAATGGTATCATTAAATAAGTTTTAATCCTTATGTTTTCATTAAAGGAATTATTCGCATCAAAAGCTGATACGCATTGTTAATCGGATAAAATTTTTCTGCAGATTCTCCACTCTTATCAGGATGATACTGTTTTACAAGTTTGCGATATTGTTTTTTGATACGATCAATATCATTTGTTTCTGAAAGGCCGAGTATCTTGAAACTATCTTTATACAGTTCGTAATTGGATAATATTTCCCATGTTCCCTTGATAAACAATTCGGCTGTTTTTTCATCTAACTTATAGTAATTACTTGTATCCAGATAAAAATATCGAATGGAAAGTCTATCAAGTTCGGTTTCTCCAACCATGCGCCGATGAAAATCACAGTATTGAGATTCGTTCTCACATGGCGCACTGCAAAATTTTTGATAGACATCATCAAAATATCGACAATAGCCTGTTTCAGGATAACGCGCGAGCAGTGTGCGCATAAAATGAACCCGCAAATACTGGTTCTGCTGAGCATACAATTCTTGAAGATGGTACAGGATATGAAATAAAACAAAATGGTGTTGATATAATTCAAGCGTGCTGCATCGGATAATATTCATTTGAGGAAATGCGATTTGTAAAAGCGTACTTTCATAGCAAGGTTCTGTCATATTTGATAGATATTGTTGAATATCCGAAATTGATACCCGGGCCAGATGCTTTTCAAAAGAATTATTTGACATAATTCCTCTGAAAAAAAGTTAAAAGTCCTTTTGTTGAGTGATCATGATTTGACAAATCCACATGATCATTCTTTTGCATAGATTCTTCTTCATCAAGTATGTTTTTAGCCAGAACTTTCCCTAATTCCACACCCCACTGATCAAAACTGTTAATATCCCAAATGATCCCCTGAACAAAAATTTTCATTTCATAAAACGAAATGAGTCGTCCAAGATTTCGGGGTGTCAACAGGTTCATCAGAATGGATGTTGTTGGACGATTTCCTTCAAATACCTGATGCGGTACAATTGTTGTATTGCTTTTCCTGTCTTTTAAGCGATTCATAACAGTATCACGAGATCTGCCACACATTAACGCTTCGGTTTGTGCAAAATAGTTGGCCATTAATTTCAGATGGTGATTTCCTACCTTATGATGGGAATTTACACAGCCAATAAAATCAGCGGGAATCATTTTGGTTCCCTGATGAATCAGTTGATAAAATGCGTGCTGCCCATTGGTGCCTGTTTCACCCCATACAATTGGACCTGTCTGGTATTGTACCGAATTACCTTGAGAATCGACATATTTGCCATTGCTTTCCATATCTGCCTGCTGCAAATAAAGGGGAAGAGATCTTAATGATTGATCGTATGGTAAAATTGCCAGTGTTTCGGCATCAAAAAAATTATTATACCATATGCCTATTAATGCAGACAGTACAGGAATATTTTTCTCCAATGGGGTTTCTTTAAAATGAATATCCATATCATGCGCGCCGGCAAGTAGTTCGGTAAAGCGATCAAAGCCTATATAACAGGCCACAGACAGGCCTATGGATGAGGCCCATGAATAACGTCCACCGACCCAATCCCAAAACACAAACATATTGTCTTTTGCAATGCCAAATTTTTCTACCCCCGCCTGATTGGTAGACACTGCAACAAAGTGATTGGCTGTTGCACGCTGATCACCCAGATTATCAATAATCCATTGTCGGGCAGTATAGGCATTGGTCATTGTTTCCTGGGTGGTGAATGTTTTTGATGACACAATAAAAAGGGTTTCTTCCGGGTTTAAGCCATTGACCTGACTGACAAAATCAGCCCCATCCACATTTGAAATAAACTGCACAGATAATTTATTGCTGGCATAAGGCTGCATGGCCTCACATATCATTTTGGGGCCCAGATAAGACCCCCCAATACCAATATTAATGACTGTCCGAATTTTTTTTCCTGTAAATCCTTTCCATCTGCCAGAACGTATATCATTAGAAAACCTTTCCATTTGAGACAACACACGATTGATTTCAGGCATAACATCAGTCCCATTAACAAATACAGGTGTGTTTGATTGATTGCGAAGTGCTACATGCAGAACCTGTCGTTCTTCTGTCCAATTTATTTTTTCACCCGCAAACATCATTTGAATCTTTTTTTCGACCTGCCTCTTTTGGGCCAGATCTAAAAGTAATGATAAGGTTGTTGACGATATTAAATTTTTTGAAAAATCAAACAGGATATCTTTTTCAAACACAAAGGAAAGCTGGTTGAAACGATCAGGATTCGTTTCAAATAAATGATTGAGTTGAATGGGTTTCGTTTGTGTATAATGTGCTTGAAGTTGTTGCCATTCTGTTAATTGGGTGAGTGATTTCATGATATAGCTCCATTAAAAACGATATTGCATTCCCCCATATATATTGGAATCCCTTTCTGATTGCCCCCAATGCGTATGATCTTCATTGCCAACAAACAGATTTGCACCGGCAAGAATCGTTACAAAATCATTTAAGAGATACTGTATTGATGGACGTACATACATATCTGTATCTGTGGGGCAATAATACGTTAACAACGACATATTAATATTTGGCTCTTCCAATTGCTGCGTTAAACGTACTGTAATGACGTGGCGTCCTTCATCTGCCGGTGGTTCATTTGGAAGTGCAATAGCCAGTGCTTTCTGGTAGGCCTGATGATCACGCATGATTTCCATATAATATTGGGTACTCAGTTGAATATGATTGGGCAGCTCAAAACGATAACCAAATAACATACGAAGTTGACTGTTATTGACCAGGGGATTGTTTCCCGCTTTGTCATCTTTGGATTCATAAAGCCCCATTTCAAAACAGGCAATTCCATTAATCACAGGCCCTTGAACGCTTAATCCATATACATTCAATCGTGGATATGTACCTCTCATTGAACCTGGTTCCAGCCCTCCCGGGGATTTCCAATAGCCATTGTATATGTACAGAGCAAACTCAAAATCATTGATCGTGTTATATATTCGTGATGCCCATTCATCATCTTTGAACAAATCATCACGTTTATGAATATCCATAACATAATCCTGGCCCACACGTTTACCAAGTATTGGATTGTAATAACTCAGTCGTTCTCCTGTTGGTACACGATCTGAATCGAACATTGGAACATAAACAAGATCCATATTGAGATACAGACTGTAAAAACCCAGTTTGATAGCATCAGTGGGACTATTATGGTAGCTTTCATCCCTGCCAATGTACAAGGATTTCCAGTCTTTTGGGAATAAATTATTGATATACAATAAGTCTCCGGTTCCCCAGGACATTGCCTGGCGGCCAATGATTAAATCCATGTTGTCTGAAGGGATAAATGTCAGATTCAAATCACGAAGATCAACAAGACCTGTCCCCTCTTTGATTTTTATCGCATATTGATCAAGCACAGGGTCCAGTTGCAAATCTGCCTGACAATTGAATGTTAAATTTTCTACCTGGTATTTATATTTAACCTGTAATCGGGCCTCACCGATAGAGAATTCATCCTGCTGAATGGCAGATTGGGTCCGTATTCCCACACGTGTATCAAATATTGCAGAGAGCGTACCATTTTGATCTTGTTGAGATGTCTGTGATGGATGATATTCATCAACAGCTTCATATTCTTCGGGAAATAAAGGGAAATCATCCTGGTACATTGGTGGGTGAGTCGGTCCTGATGGTTGTTGGGCGGGGAGTTGATTGTTCTCCTGGGCATTGCCATAAGTAAAACAGGCAATACTTATCACTACAATGAGAATAATGCTTTTGAAAATTTTATGCATCATATCCTCCACTTTGTTTAAGTATGATCAAATCGTTTAAAAATCAGACAGGCATTTGCCCCACCAAAACCAAAAGAGTTATTCATGGCATAAACAACTTTTTGAGGACGTGCATGATCAGGAACATAATCTAAATCACATTCTGGATCTGGTGTTTCTAAATTGATTGTTGGTGGAATTGTTTCATGTTTAATTGACAATGCACATATGCCACTTTCCAATCCACCAGCACCACCCAATAGATGACCAGTCATAGATTTTGTGGAACTGATTGCCAGATTGTCTGCATGCTTACCAAAAACCTGATGTATCGCCATTGTTTCCGAGCTGTCATTCAGACGGGTTGATGTGCCATGTGCATTAATATAAGTGATATCTTCAATGGATATGCCAGCATTTCGGATTGCCTGTGTCATGCATGCAACTGTACCATCAGTCTGAGGTTTGCTGATATGAAAGGCATCACAATTCATGGCAAACCCGACAATTTCGGCATATATTGTTGCATTTCGATCAATGGCATGATTGTATTCTTCAAGTATAAGCATTCCAGCACCTTCTCCCACAACAAACCCATCCCGATCTTTATCAAATGGTCTTGAGGCCTTTTGTGGTTCATGGTTTCTTTTGGATAGTGCTTTCATTCCATTGAAACCCGCTATACACAATGGACTGATAACTGATTCCACACCACCTGATATCATGATATCTGCATCATTTCTTCGAATGACATGAAACGATTCACCTATGGCATGCGCACCAGATGCACAGGCCGTCGATAATGTCGCATTTGGCCCTTTTGCATTTAAATGTATGCCGATCATACCCGCTGACATTGAGTTAATAACCGATGGAATAAAAAAAGGATTGGTGCGTCGTGATGATCCTGAAATCAACTTCAAATGTGTTTGTTCAATTTGATAAAGACCGCCAAACCCGCAGCCTGAAAAAACGCCCACACGATGTGCATTTTTTTCAGAAATTGATAGATTCGCGTCTGATAAAGCCATGCGTGAAGCTGCTACACCATAAGCAACAAAATCCTCCACATGGCGTGCTTCTTTCTTTGAAAAAAAATCGAGCCTGTCAAAATTTTTGACCTCACCAGCAATTTGTGTTTCCATTTGCGAAGCATCAAATCGCGTAATTGGTCCAATTCCTGATTTTCCTTGACACAGAGATGACCATGTTTCCCTGGTACCAACTGCCAGGGGAGAAATTAAACCAATGCCTGTAATAACGACACGTCGCACGGGTGATGTTAATCTTAACATTTCTCAATCAGGCATGTTTTTCCAGGTAATCAAGTACATCTTGAACAGTTTTTAATTTTTCTGAATCTTTATCGTCTATATCAATCTCAAATTCTTCTTCCATCGACATGATTAATTCAACCAGATCCAAAGAATCCGCTCCAAGATCATCAACAAATGATGCTTCAGGAACGATTTCTTCAGAATCAATCTCAAGCTTTTCTGCAATTACACGATAAACTTTTTCTTTTAATGACATAATACACCTCAAATATTTAAATTACATAACCAAGCCGCCGCACACCTGTACCACCTGACCGGTAATATAGCTCGCATCATCTGAGACCAGAAAACGAACCAGTGCAGAAATATCATCAGGTGTTCCCATACGTTTCATGGGAATGCGACGAATGATTTCTTGTTGTTGCTTGTCATCCATTTGTTCGGTCATTTGAGTCTGAACAAAGCCGGGAGCCACTACATTGGCGGTTATCTGACGCGATGCGACTTCCTGTGCAATGGATTTGGTAAATCCAATTAAACCGGCTTTTGCAGCCGCATAGTTGCTTTGACCGGCATTGCCAGTAATGCCAACCACTGAAGAAATGTTAATAATCCGCCCCCATCGTTGTCGGATCATCGGTTTTAAAACAGCCTTTGTACATAAACAGGCACCCCGAAGGTTCACTGCAAGCACTTGATCCCAGTTTGATGGTGGCATCATGACAAGCAGTCCATCCTTCCGAATTCCTGCATTATTGACAAGCACATGAATGGCTGATGTTTTATTCAACACAGTTTTAATAAACGTATCGCAATCGTTCTGATCTGAAATATCTGCACGTATTCCTTCACATATTCCACCACTCTTCTCAACCCTTGCGCATGTTTTTTGGGCATCTGTGTCATCCAGGGATGCATAATTAAAAAAAACGTGCATTCCAATATTGGCAAGGGATTGAACAATTGCCTGTCCAATCCCTCTGGAACCGCCTGTAACAACGGCTATTTTGGGGGGATTATTATTCATAACAGAATGGGTTTATTCATCAATTTCCATCACTGTTCTATTTTTATATGTGCCACAATCCGGACACATATGATGAGGTAATTTCGCCTCTCCACATTGTGGACATTTTTGAACATTGGGCGCAGCCAACTTTTGATGCGTACGTCTTTTATCGCGTCTTGATTTAGACACTTTTCGCTTAGGTAAAGCCATTGATTTGCTCCTTTCTGATCACCACTCTTGATTGACCTGCAAGATCAATACACATGATGCTAAATTTTTGAAAATCTTTTTTTTATACAGATATCATAATAAAAAGTCAAGATTTTGCACAAATTTGAATGTCATTTTTTTTTTTCAGTTTGATTCGATACTTTCAAAAATTGTTCATCCTCTCGTGGATCAAAACTGACTTCAAGTTTGATATTTATTTTAAACCCTTTGATAAATTTTTTAATTTGCTCACCAATCTGTGCCTGAACAATTACGTTACGAATTTCTTCTGCAATAATTCGGATCAACTCATTTTTTGATTTTGATGTCTGTTGAATGATATATTGCACAAGATCTGAAGGCATTTGGATCTCACTGAGCATTTTTCGAATGGTTTCTTCAGAAAAAAATTCACCAGATACACCCAGCACAATTGCTTTTTTTAAAACATCCGGGATAAGCATATCAATGGCTTTGCGAAAGATATCCATGTCTTCATTTGACACTTTTTCCTGGGTGGATTTTTTATTGATCATAGATTTCCTGTCTGTAAAGCTTATAAAATGAAAGAACAGTACTTACAGCATTGACAATCCCTGCACTATACAAAACCATGCCTGGCAAGAAAGTGCGTATCAATTCCAGATTTTTGCGATAGCACGTCTGATGATGCCGCCGGATTTTGATTTAAAACAAAACGTTCAACATATTTTCCGATCATATCTGTTTCAAGATTCACTTTTTGCCCCACTGTTTTAAAACCAATCGTAGACAGTTTTGCTGTATGCGGAATGATACTTAAATAAAAACAATTTTCTTCCAGACGGTTAATTGTCAGGCTGATACCATCAACCGCCACAGATCCTTTTTGAATCATATATCTGCATAAAGTTGCGTTTGTTGTTATTTCAATAATAATGGCATTATCCTGAGTATTACGATTGGTAATTATTCCCAATCCATCCACATGGCCGGAAACTAGATGGCCATCAATTCTATCTGACAGGCGCAATGCCCGCTCAAGATTAACCTTTTCATTGGGTTTAATATATTGAAAAACTGTTTTTGAAACAGTTTCTGGTGAAATGTCAACATTAAATTGACGCGATGAAATCTGTACAGCAGTCAGACAGACACCATTAACTGCAATACTGTCTCCAACGCGGGAATCATGAAGATCAAAATCTGAAACAACAGACATTTTAAAACTATTTCCTGATCTGTGCAGGTACTGAACGGTACCCAAGCCTTCAATGATGCCTGTAAACATGCGTGTCACACTCCTTTTTCAACGTTCCCAGTTCTTGCTAGGCGACACCTACGCTTTCTAAAAAGTCGTACAATCGGTCTCGCGCATCATCGCTCATGGATACAAATTTGAGACCAATTTTTATTTGATCTTTTGTCTGGTTGATATTCATGACCTGACATGAAATCATAATTGTATTTTCAAATCCTGGCAACCTGAGTGAAATGGCATAATTGTTTTCTTTTGTGGGCAACTCATGCTTATGATAAAATACATCATTTTCGGCAGAGAATTGACATCCTTCCTTACTGATATCTGTCACATGTCCTGAAACGGTTTCATCTTTTGTCAATTCCAAACCCACTGGCAACAGGCACAATACGCGCTCATGATTGCGCAACTGATAGATTTCAATATCTTTTGGATAATCAAGATAAAGTAATTTCGCAGGCTTGTACAGGGCACGCAATATTGTTGTTGAAAAACCATAGGCAATTCCCTGGTATACAAACCGAATAATTGTTTCTGTTCCTTTGGAATAGATCTTTGTTGCATTGGGAACTGATTTTGATGGCGGCATAGAGACAACTAAAAAAGAATGATGCATCATGCCGACAAATTCACTTTTTAGACGATACCTTACTGTTTCAAATGCGAGCTGCATGGGGGTACCGATATCAATACTCAGAATTTTCGTTTTTGACATGAGTTTTTTTCCTTCTGAATTTTTATGGTTCTCATGCTTCGAAAAGTTTGACTTTAAAAGTGCATTACATCATGCTAAGTTAAGAATCAATAATTTTTTCAAATATTTTTTTATCTTGACAACATGTCCCCTCATGTTAAAAAAGATTTTATGTTTATTTTCAACCACTTAATAAAAAGAAGGAAATAGTCAATGAAATTTGTTATTATTGGTGGAGATGCGGCAGGCATGAGTGCAGCAAGCCGCGCAAAAAGGAACAAACCTGAAATGACTGTTTGTGTTTACGAACAAACTCAGGATGTATCATACAGTGCTTGTGGTATGCCTTACAATATTGCAGATGCCGATCGGGCAATAAACGATCTTGTCGTCCGAAAGGCCAGTGTATTTCGTGACAAGCAAGATATTGATCTAAAACTGGGGCATCGTGTTGAAACAATTGATATCATGAACAAAGCCATAAAAGGAACAAATTCTGGAGGTAATACATTTACAGACAATTATGATTTCTTACTGATTGGAACAGGCGCATCTCCCATTGTTCCCAATCTGCCGGGATTTGATTTGCCCGGCGTATTTGCATTGAAAAGTCTTAATGATGGCCGCAAGCTCAAACAATTTATTCGTCCGGAAACCAGAAAAGCAGTTATTGTTGGAATGGGTTATATCGCACTTGAAATGGCGGAATCATTTCATAATCGAGGCATTGCAGTGAGCATGATAAAACCGCGACCGCAATTGCTTCCCTGGCTGTCGCAAAACCTTTCCAGACGGGTATTGCAGGAATTGAAAGACCATAATGTTCAAGTATTTGATGGCCATCCAGTTAAAGGAATTGAATTATCTGATAATCAACTCAAGGTAGTTTCAGATGATATTTCACTTACTGGTGATATTGTACTGGCTGCCATGGGTGTAACACCAAATTCTAAAATCGCAAAAGAGGCAAAAATTGTAACAGGTCCATCAGATGCCATCCTGGTGGATTCAAAAATGGCGACAACCGCTTGTAACATTTATGCCGCAGGTGATTGTGCGAGTGTTATGCATAAGGTTTCAAAAAAACAGACATGGATTCCATTAGCTTTGTATGCCAATCGTGGCGGATGGACTGTTGCAGACAATGTGTGTGGAAAAAATAAATATGTGCCAGGTATTGTTGGAACGGCTGTTTTTAAAGTTTTTAACCTGCAGATTGCGCGAACAGGTTTAAATCTTACTGAAGCAAAAAATGCGGGTTATGAAGCGGTTGAGGTAGCTATTCAATCACGATCACGTGCACACGCACACCCCGGTTCTGGTAAAATTGATATTTCAATGGTGGGTGATGTTTCTTCAGGCAGATTACTTGGTGTACAAATGGTTGGTGAAGAAGGGGTTGCGCATCGCATAAATGCGCCAGCAATTGCGTTGCATGCGAATATGAGTGTTGAAGAATTTGCACTCTCTGATTTGGCCTATGCACCACCATTTAGTCCAGTGTGGGATCCCATGTTGACAGCAGCAAATCAACTATTAAAAAAAATGTAACCCGAAAAAAAAAGGGATTGCGTAATGCAATCCCTTATAAAGTCCTGAATTCATCATTATAAATTAATAAGTCAATTGTTTGACATCATCACTTTCTTCTTCATCGTCTTCTTCATAATACTCATCTTCATTACTAAATCGCGCCTCAGCTTCATCCTGGCCGGAGATCATTGCGGATAATGCACAAACATACTTTGCCATATCAGTTGAAAGGGATGACAAATCTTCAGAAGCATCTGAGGTTTCAGAGGATACCTGTGCAATTTGCTGGGTAATGGTATCAATTTCGGTAAGGGCTTTGTTGATTTCATCAATACCAATAAATTGTTCTTTGTTTGCATTTGAAATTTCACTGATTAAGCTTTTTGTTTTTCCGACAGCTTCAACTACGCCAGCAAAATCATCATATGTCGCTTTTACCAATGAAGAGCCTTCATTGACTTTTTTCACTGTACTTTCTATTAATGATGCGGTATTTCGAGCTGCCTCTGCAGAACGCATGGCCAGATTTCTAACTTCATCAGCAACAACAGCAAATCCTGCACCTGCTTCACCGGCACGTGCAGCTTCAACCGCAGCGTTCAGCGCGAGAAGATTGGTCTGAAATGCGATTTCATCAATATTTTTCACAATTTTTTGAGTTTCAGCACTTGCGGTGGAGATATCTTCCATGGCATCAGTAACGCGATTCATGGATTCATTTGATCTGGATACAACATCGCTGGATTTTTTAATAAACTCATTGGCTTCCATTGCATTTTCAGAATTTTTATGGCTCATGGCTGTTAATTGTTCAAGGGCGGAGGATGTTTCCTGAACATATGATGCCTGAGAGGCTGTACTTTCCGATAACTGGCCGCTGCTTCGATTGACTGTAATTGTTGCACGATCTACCTGTTCAGAAGAGTCATTTAATCCTTTGATTACATCCAACAATGGTTTAATAATTATCTGTCGAATAATCACAAACAGAGCAATTACCAGGAGCAGGTTTTGAAAAACCATTTTAAAAATTACAGTGATCAGTGCTTTTAAAAGTGCTTGTTCCATAAACTTTGGTGTGTTCACAACCACAACATTACCCAATACATCACCATCTTTTTCTAATTTTCTTGAACATCGTATGAATTTTCCCTCAACATTTTTATCTGTTTCAACGATTTCCCACTTTTCATCGCGTATACGCCCTGTTGAAACATTTCCCGACTCTTCAACCAATACAGCAAAAACTCTTTTCTCAGCCATTTCAGCGCGAATAACATTGTTAATTTTATCCATTTCCATGTCCCATAATGGGTCAACAAGGGTTTTTGATAAACGATCTGCAATAATTGTCGCGCTCTCTTCCAGGTCTGAAGTCATTTCATTCTGAATCTGAATATAATCAAATCCACCAAAAGCGAGCAGCACTACAGTTGTAATCATGATTACCAGGACAATCGTTTTTGATTGAATCCCGAGGTTGGCCAAGGATAGTGACTTCATTTTTCCTCCTAATATAATAAGTATTATCGATTAGTTAAATAGTTATTCCGGATTGTTTAGTTTTGACACTTTGTACAATAAATTTACTTATTGAACAGTAGATTTCATTATAATGTAATTAAATGCAGGTTTGTTTTGTTTGAGGGTAATCGTGTTAAAGCATCGTTCAAAACTATTTAAAAATATTTAATAAAATTCATTAACACAGGTTTTGTGGATATTCAAGAAAAATATTTTTTTTTTTGAAAAGTTGCACCCGAACAAAAAATTTGTTCGGGTGCAATATAGATAGAAATGTTAAATTATGAGACAGTTTAACCGCCAAAGGAATCGTCTGCAATATCGACAACGCTGGTATTGGTATTCATCAGCGCATCCATCTTGCCTGAGGAAATTGGCAAAATGGCATTTGCGAAGAAATCAATATTTTTGATCTGGCCTTCGTAATATGTGGTCAGCTTGGATTTCTTTTGCAGTTTTTTGGATGCCACATTCGCACGCCACAATAACATCCATGCCATAACGACATCACCACAGGCTTCCATAAAGGGATGTGCATATGCAAATGCATGCAGCACTTTTTCACTCATGGCGGTTGCCCCCATATGCATGGCGACTTTACCAATTTTGTTCACTGCATTTTCAACAGTACCGGCAATTTCTTTCAGTGCATCAATTTCTTTTGCCTCAGCAATGACTTTTTGAATTTCGCCCATCAGGTCCATCATTGGTTTGCCTTTATTCATGCCAAGTTTTCTGCCAAGCAGGTCCATAGCCTGAATACCATTTGTACCTTCATAAATCATTGTGATTCGGCAGTCCCGCATGAGTTGTTCCATAGGATACTCTTTAATAAATCCATATCCACCATAAACCTGAATACCCAAATTGGTAACATCAAAAGAACGATCTGTCACATAGCCTTTTACAATAGGTGTTAACAGCTCAACCAATCCAAGAAATTTGGATTTCTCTTCTTCAGAATCGGCTATTTCAGAACGATCATGGCAATATCCATGATAATAGATCAGACTGCGCATGCCTTCAACATAAGCTTTCATGGTCAACAACATGCGTCGGACATCCGGATGGTTTATAATGGGCACCGAAGGTGCATCTTTGTCCATCATTTGAAGCAGATTTTTGCCTTGAACACGTTGACGTGCATAATCAATGGCATACATATATGATGATGTTGCACAGCCAAACCCCTGTTGTCCAACCAGGGCACGGGCTTCATTCATCATGAGAAACATGGCGCGCATGCCTTTATTTTCGTCGCCCAAAAGTGTACCAATGCAATTGCCTTTACCGCCAAGTGTCAATGAACAGGTTGAATTACCATGAATACCCATTTTTTCTTCAATACCTGTACAAACAACATCATTAAATTCGCCAAGGCTGCCATCAGGATTAACGCGATATTTGGGAACCAGAAATAATGAGATCCCTTTTGTGCCGGCAGGTGCCCCCTCAATTCTGGCCAATACAGGATGGATGATATTGTCGGTCAAATCATGTTCGCCTGATGAGATAAATATTTTATTTCCGGTAATTGAGTAAGTACCATCATCATTTTTTTTGGCTGTAGTTGTCAATGCGCCAACATCAGAACCTGCTTCCGGTTCGGTTAACAGCATTGTTCCAGTCCATTCGCCGGTGAACATTTTTTTCAAATATGTATTTTTTTGTTCGTCAGTACCAAAAGCTTCAACAAGTTTGCCAGCACCATGTGTCAGGCCCGGGTACATCATGAAAGCATAGTTTGCGCCATTGAAATAATCACTGGCTGCCAATGCAACGGTTCGTGGCATCCCCTGTCCACCCCAATCAGGATCTTCTGTCATGGCGAGCCATTCACCCTCACAGAAGATTTTGTATACCCGATGAAATTCTTCAGGTGTCGTCACTTTTCCTGCATCGAACTTGCAGCCATGTTCATCACCAATCTTTTGCGTTGGTAATACTTCTTTGACCGCTAAATTTCGCGCCTCTGTGATCACCAGATCAACTGTTTTTTTGTTGAATTCTGCAAACTTTTCGTGTTTGCTCAGTTCTCCGACTTGTAATTGATCATGGAGAACGAAATCTACATCTTTTCGATCCGCAATTAACTGTGCCATTGTTTTTTTCCTTTCTTTTTCACACATACTTTCAAAAATTGTATATGTTTTATATTGTTTTAATGTAAGCGGTCAACGTACCGCAAATATTGAATTACAATTTTAATTTTTTTAAGAAAAATTTTATATATCGTTTATCAGGATTGATTTTTTCTATTTTGACCTGTTTAATCCATTTTCACCAATTCCTTTTAAAAAAAGATCGACTAATGGATCAGCCTGAGACATCAAATCGTATTTTCCACCGGAGATAACCCAGACATTTATTACTTCCTCAACAGCACCGAGAATGAAACGTTTTACAAGTGCCAGAAATAAATCCTGTCGCATGGTCGCTTCTTCCTGGCCCTGTTCTACAATGGAAGCAATCATATCCAGATACATCTTGGTCATTTCTTTAATTTGCAATTCCATTAATTGATGGCTCTGACGGGTTTCCATACGGTACACTTCGGCCATTTTTCTATCACGTTGGAATTCTTGAAAATGTATTCGAATTAAACATCTTAGTTTATCAATTGCATTTTGTTCCTTGTCCACAGCCTGTTTAAAATTATTAAATACCATCCGGGTTTTATAGGTAAAAAACTGTGTCAGAATATCCTGTTTATTTTTAAAATATAAATAAATTGTACCATCAGCAACGCCAGCTTCACGTGCTATCTGAGAAATGGTAGAATTATGAAAACCTTGATCTGCAAATACATTTACTGCTGCATCTAAAATTCGATGGTATTTATCTTTATTATTTTTTGAATTATTGTTCATTAGTTTATTTTTTTGTTGAGGCAATAATTAGATTGCCTCTTAATTACATTTTTTGAAAGCTTTGTAATTGCCTTCCAGTATACTTAACAATCAATAATAGTTGACCTGTCTCATTGTCGTCTTGCAGGTAAATACTTTTTGCAATGGCCCCCTCATCTTTCAATAAAATAAATGAATGATTATTCATTTATCAAAAGCCATAACATAAAGTCAAGAAAAAATTTTCAGATATTTTATTTGTATGTATAGTAATCAATTATAATGAGTTAAGAAAGGTTTGTTTGAATAGATTTTCTAAATGAGGAAAAATAAATTATTGAGTGGGTATTCATTCACTTTCTGAATTACCCAACATATGCTTGATACCAGACATCATTTGTGAATATATGCCTTTTTTGTTTTTTTTCTGAATGACAGGTTCTTCAGGAAGGACCAGACGTGGTTGGCAGTATATCTTATCCCGAAATCGCTGATCTGCTTCGGGCTCTTCATGAAGAATGGATAGAAATGTTGTTTGGGGAATCTCAAAAACTTTTGTTTTGGTTCTGGCGATAATGGATGCCTTTCTTGGATCACCGGTAATCAATGCGAGTTCACCAAAAAAATCACCCGCTCCCAGACGACCGACTTCAATTTCCGGCCCTTCTTTCAAATAAATTCTAACGCTTACAGCACCTTCAATAATGATAAAAACCGATTTCCCCTGGTCATCCTGCCGAATAATAACTTCATCAGCAGCAAACGATTTTTTGATCATCTTCCTGGCCAAAACACGTTTACTTTCATTGGAAAGCGTTTGAAATATTTCAATTCCATTTAAAAAGGTTATGGCATCATTTGATTGTGTCATAAAAGCAGCATCTTTAAATTGTGGGACGTCCTGACGTTGAAAGACCGGTGAAATGCCAGCACGTTTAAGATGGTTCCATACCCGCTTCCAGACAAGATTGCGTGTTCTGATTTTGCTGCCATAATCTGAAGATGAAAAAGATATGGTATACTCAGCCGACCAGTTGCTGAATCCGCTGAAACTAACAACGGGTAATGGATCAGATTTAACATAAGGTGCAGACAAAACCGCATCATACAATATTTTTTCAACGGATTCAGGTTGTTGAGATGGATCAATACTGACTTTAAACCAATATCGAAATGTATTATCCGGGTAATGAAAATTTCTGATAATTGATTCTGATGCCATGCTGTTTGGCACACTGATTATCGATTGATCACGTGTCAGTACGCGCGTCGCACGCCAAGTGATATCCAGAATGCGGCCTTCATCAATATTGCCAATTTTAACCCAATCTCCAATCAAGAATGGCCGTTCGATATTTAATGCAATGCCAGAAAAGATATTGGAAATGTTAATTTGAATAGCAAGTCCAATAATCATTGCAACGACACCCGATGCCGCTAAAATACTTGTAATCTTTTGATTGAAAACGTATGCAAAAATGCCACACATTGCCAATAAAAAGATGATGAATGAAAAAAAGCCCACAACAATATCAGGAATCTCGCGATCTGTTTTATCTTCAATGGGTATCCATATAAAACGCTTGATTGCCAGATCCACAAATAAAGTGGGAACCAGCCACCATAATACATCAAAAAAATATTTAATTATTTTTGCATGATATGGATCGATATAATAAATTAATCGATCAACAGTCAATGACTCACAAGAGATTAATGCGGTAATAGCGGTCATCATTTGTATGAACCAGATCAATCGGCAATTACGCCTGAGTCGATCCCCGCGATAAAAAACACTGACAAACAAAAAAATCATCAAATTGGATATCAACAAATGGTCAACAAATTCATACCGAATCATATTACGCAGACTCAGCTCATTTTTCCGAATTCGAATTCCCATGTTAAACTGTGAAAATTTGACTTTGCCTTCTTGAATTTTCAGATATCGCGGGGCACCCAAAGAGGCTTTTTCTGCAATATTTTGAAATACCCAGAAATCGTTTATTGTATAGCCTGATGCAGGCGTTAGAATTTTTGCTTTTTTGAGTTTCTCTACCATTCGTGAACGACTTTCAATACGCATACCAAGAACATCAGCCACATAAATTAAATTATTTCGTGTTCTTTCGTTATGGCAAAAGCTAACGCCTACAAGACGTTCCTGGTATGCATAAGCATCAGGAATAAAATCTGCCTTAAATCGTCCCCGCACATGATAGACCTCATAAGATACATTTTTTGAATTCTCTCGATCCACAGGTTCTCCCAATTCAATTTTTTCGGCAGCGTTTAGAAAGCTTATTCTCTCGGGATGAATATCGCCTTTGTATCGAAACCATAAATAAAAATCCAGACCGTATGTCATGTTTTTCATGTCAATATCAAATATTTTTTTTATTTCGATACCAGTATACACCGTATTAATTCGAAACATGTATTGATCATCAAATTCGATAATATGTTTCTTTTTTATTTTTTTTTGATATTCAGGTACTTCATATATATTGGGAACAATCTGAAATTGTGTAAATGTGGAGATAATTTGCTGATGTTTATAAATTCCAGTAAATACAGACTTTTGGGAGTCTCCCTGTTCATCAAAATATACAAAACCAGTTACACCTTCCATGGCATGATGAATAGAGTCCAGTTTAGCCAGAGATTTTCTAATGATCCGACGATCATTTTTTAATTGACATGCATCACCACTAAAGGATTTATTTTTCATTGCATTCACCAGTAAAGCGATTGTATCATATGCAAATGCTGCATGCCAGTCTGGTTCTTCATGATAGGTATTTTCAAACTCATGTTTGAACAGTTGCCCTTTTTCATTGAGCATATCGATAATCATTGGAGTGGTTACATACAGTCCATTGGTGTAGTATCCAGGATTTTGTTTTTCTTTGGGAAGATTTGCCAGGGCATGACGAAATGATTTTGAAGTAAAAGAGTCTGGTGCAAGGATTGGATTTTCAATATGATATTTTTTTAAAAGTTCAAGCAGTTTAGCACCTTCAGTTGCATGTGTCGCTAAAAAAACAATCCCAGCATTTTTTTTCTTTTTCAATTGTTTTACAATTTTTTCCAGTTGCCTGTCCAAATCAGTTGCTTGATTATCAAACTGCCATTGGTATTTAATCCGAATCCCCATTTTTTTTGCAGACTGCTTGAAAACGCGTGCCAGATATTTTCCATATTGCATCTTTTCATGAATGATACTTACACTGGTTCTATATGGAAAAATATTTTTGGCATACATGGCCAGAAAACGTGTCTGAAGTTTATCATTGACAACCGTTCTAAAGTACCAGGGATTATCTTTGGTTACAGAGACATTGGTTGATGTTGGTGTGATTGCAGGAATCTGGTGCTTTTGATAAATTTTACCCGCTTTTGTAGAGCAGGTGCTATAATGATGTCCAATTACAGCGACATTTCGATCTATCCCTGCAATAGCATGCGCTTGTTTTTCTGCCAGGGCAGGATTGTTTTCATCATCGTAAATATCCAGTAGAATTCGTTTATTATTTATTCCGCCCTGCCGGTTTATTTTATCAAGATATAGGTTGATTCCTTTTAAAAAGGATTTGCCTGTTGCGTGGTCTGCACCAGATAAAGGCCCAACCATAGCAATATATATCGTATTGATTTCATCATGACGAATCTGAAAAAAAACCAGAGAAATCCCAAAAACACCAAGTGCCATAAGAACGATGTTGTGTTTGAATTTTATCATGTTAAATTTTGAAGCAGTTTATATTGGATATATGAATTATGATATTTCATTTGACTGTTTTTTGCTTTTGAGTTGTTTCATACATGTAATGACCTTGTTTATTTTGGTTGCGAGTTCCTGTAATTCGTCACCATCCCTGAGTTTTATCAAATTGACATCTTCTCCCTGGTTTAATCTGTCCAATGTTTTTTCAAGATTATACACTGGCCCGGCTATACGATGTGTAAGAATAATGCTAAAGCCAGCAATGATGATCAGCAGGATAAAGCTTGTTGAATACAGTTTGGATATCAGTTGTTGAATCAATACTGTTACCAGAGCTGGTGGGATATAGATACGCACAACTGGCCAAATAACAAAAAACATCAACATGCCAATGAAAATAGTAAATATCACTGAAAGAATAAGAAAACGAATTGTAAGTGTTAACTGCATTCTTTCATTTATTAAATAATTCGCAAATCTGCGTTTAACTTTTTGAGCCATTTTATTCATTCCTTTTCTGGATAGGGTTTATTATTCCTTGTATTGACATGTCAAAATGCAAAGAAAGTGCCAAAAAAAATAGATATTTAATATGGAATAAAAATCAAGATTTTCGAAAAAAATTAAAAAAATTAATTTTTTGTGTAAGAAAAACAAAAAAAATGTGTCAATATAAATAGAGGGGTTAATTATATCAGGTAACCGGATCAATTTGATTAAATTTGAGTCAGCTATATTCTATAACCTTAAAATTACTGGGAAATTTTGAGGATTTAAATCATATTTGGGCAATATGATATTGGGCAAAAATAGTGAGACTCATTTTTTTCAACATGAGATCGTCCAATTTCGCTTTTCGTTCAGACTCGCACGGACAAGCAAAGACTTGCACGTAAATCAGTCCCTAAAACCAAAGCTGGATAATAGTAATATGATTTGTTTACCCGCAATATTTTAATCTGTAATAAGCATTGGAAAAAATTTAAATATGTACAAATTTTTTCATTGAAAGAATGAAGATGGTTTGATATGTCTTATTAAAAATATAATTTCAACTTGCATTGAAACGTTCAAATACGGTGGAATGAACATGGAAGATCATCAAAACTATTTCAGACCATTAACCTATATGGCTATCATTATTATTACATTCTGGGTATCAGAAAATAGTCTTGCCCAAAATGTCAACGTGTACATGGTCGAAAGAAATAAAACTGAAACTACGCTTAAAATTGAGATTTTAGTTGATGTTGCAATGGAGTATCTTGGGTCCTATGATCTGGCCATATCATTCGATGAAAAACATCTTCAATTTCAATCATTAAGTGCTGGCACCGCTTGTTGTCAGTTGCGTCCTGAACCTCAAAACAGCGTCACAGATGGCATTTTAAAGGTAAATGGAATTTTTAAATATTCTCCCAAAGGTTCGGTAAGCCTTCTGTTTATTAATTTTGAAGGCACTTCAATATGCAAGAATCTGCCTTTTGATATTTATGTTTATGACCTTACGAACAAGGACAGGGAACTGACAGTTAATGTTATTGGCTATGAAATTACTCAAGTCGCCATTACACGAATGAAACAAAAACAACAGGATCAAATGCCTCTGGTAGACGATGAAACCATTGAACTTATAACACCATTGGTTGGCATTCGTTTCAACAACAAAGATCAATTTATTAACCAATTACTTGAAACCATCGGAGAAACAAATACGAACCAATACCAGACTAACATTTTAAGATTTTCACGAATTGCAAACCACAAGAATATTGAGATGAATTGTTCTTGTGTAATTGATATAATAAAATGTCTTCAGTCTTTAGTGGGCATAGAAAATGTCACTTGCAGCAATATTGCTGGCGAAACACATGTCGGACTTGATGATATTTTAGCACATTTTCAGAAAATTGCCTTTTTTCCGATATATAAGTAAAGATATCATCAGATATGGATTGCCATTTTGTATGATATCTGAAATAATTGAGTCTTACATCATTGCTCTTTTTTGATATTATAAAATTTTATCTATTATTTTTTATTCCTATTTTGTTTATTAACACAGATATTCTATTTTTTTCTAAAATTGCGTCAGATTAATGCAATAAAATGTCTAATACATGATTATTGAAATTCTTTGAACCGATTGGGATGAGCGTATACCCTCATGTCAAACTATTTTGGGAGTTGACCATGAAAATCTTGCGATATTTTATACCCGTGTTCGTTAATTCAATTATTGTATGTGTATTAATTCTTTGCAGCACTGTTTGGGCAGAGTTGCCTCTGATAATGTTTTCATTTGAGGAGCAAGAATTTGATATTGGCAGCACATTTGCTGTAGACGTTCGATTGAAACAATCGGACAGGGAGTTAGGTTCCTATTCCTATACCCTTTTATTTGATCGGCAGGTCTTAAAGATCCTTTCCATTGAAGGCGGCATGCATGGCAATCTTCCTGATGCCAATTTAACCGGTTCTGTCAATATTGCTGACTATAATCAGGAATGGCCTGTCATTGATTCCTGCATACTATTGACCAGATTCACGTTTCAGATTATTGGTGATTATTGCTCTGTCAGTGAGTTAACACTCAGTCAGATTTCACTGTACGATAGAAGTATCAAACATATGGATGCCGAGACCAAAAATTCCGGGATTAATGTTATTTGTCCGAAAGCAAAACTGATTGGGGCACCACAGGGAACTATTCATGATAATTTTGCTCAAATTCAGGTCACAGGCACAGCACTTACTCATTATAAATACAGTCTGGACAGCAAACCTTATTCTGATGAGATCTCTATAGAATCGCCCATTGCATTATATAACCTATCTGAAGGGGCACATTGTATTCATGTTCTGGGAAAAATTGCATCGGTCTGGCAAACTGAACAGGAAGCCACAAATGCCTGTTGGTATATATTTATGCCAAAGCCACATATCCAAAAAATTTCGCCTGTCTATGGCACGGAAAAAGGAAACACAATTGTTGATATTGAAGGCCTTTATTTTAATCCGGAATGTCACGTGTTTTTTGGTGAAATTGAAGCTGAAACCCTGACAGTTTCTAATACGCTCATTGTATGTAGAACACCAAAACATTTACCCAAAACAGTTGCAGTGACACTCGAAAATCCATATGAAAAATTAACAACACTCAATCGGGCATTTTCCTATTATCCTGAAGGCAATCAATACCAGATGATTTTTACAGCCTTGAATGACACCCGAATCGCTCCAGGCGCAAATGTTTTCTGGCAAATGAATTATACCACAAGCGATAAAAATCCATATTTACCCGGTTTGGGAATTCGTATTCATTACAATTCAAACCTGCTCAAATGGAAAGGTTTTACAGATATTTATGACAATGATATGCTTGGCGGTCGAGACTTGATGCCCAAAAAAGATATTTCAAATCTGGATAATGATTCCAATACGGATAAATGTATACAGTTGGCATGGATGGATATCAGTCGCAACTGGTCTGGAAAATTATTGCCCCATGCATTATTTGGCATGTCTTTTTCCACACCTGAAGATGTTGGTATCAATACAGAAAGTGCCATTCATTTTACATCAAGTTCTCATGCTACGACGCATCAATTTTTTGCACCTTCTATTTCAATTAATTTTCAATCCTGGTCTATTGAATGTTCAGCACAGGGGGCTGGCAGTATATCGCCATCCGATTTGATCAGTGTTGCGCATAATGATTCTAAAAAGGTTCAGTTTATTGCAGATCCGCATTATCATATTGAATCTGTTTTTATTGATGGGGAATCTTTTGGTCAGATCAGTGAATATACTTTTGAAAATGTTACCAGCAATCATATGGTCACAGTGATTTATGCCATTGATCGTGTCACATTAACACTTGAAAAAAGAGGCTCGGGCACTGGCATGATTAAACCAATGGAAGGAACATATACTTACAATTACAATACAGGTGTTGTTTTGACAACCATTGCATCGGAAAGTTCAATTTTTTCAGGCTGGTCCGGTGATGTTACAGGTGTGAGTGATATCAGTATCATTATGAATACTGACAAGCATATCTATGCAAATTTTGCCATCAAGCAATTCAAGATTGAACCGATATTTGGTGAGCATGGCCACATATCGCCATCAGAACCTTTTTATATTGAATACAATGGAAGCAAGATTGTTAAAATATTTGCAGATCGCTGTTATGAAGTTGATAATGTCTGGATTAATGGTGAATCTCGTGGGCAGGTTTTAAATCATAATTTTATTGATGTTCGCTCTGACCAGACAATTGAGGCGACATTTAAAATAAAAGATAAAGACATGGATGGCCTTCCGGATTGTATGGAAGCAAATACCGGTTGCACTGATGTTAATGTTCCAGATTCAGATGACGATGGCTTGCTTGATGGCGAAGAAGACCTGAATCAGGATGGATTTGTAGACCCGGGTGAAACCAGCCCTTGTGAACCAGATTCTGACTTTGATGGTATGGATGACGGATGGGAGTTAACATATGGCATGAATCCATTAGTGAATGATGCAATGGATGACAAGGATGCAGATGGCTATGCCAACTACTTTGAATACATGATGAATCAGGATCCTGAAGCAATTGATCCACCCTATCAGGAAAATTACACCCCTGAAACAGATAACCGGCAACCCTATCAAATTGTAAATCTTAGCCCTGATACCTTAAAAGTTGTTCCTGGTGGCCATTTCGATTTGGAAGTTCTTTACAATGTATCCAACAATAATACACAATGCAAAGGGATTGGCTTCTTTGTACACTTTTCGTCAAATGATATCATGTGGACTTCAAGTCAAGCCATGTTAAGCAATGGAATAAAGGTGGCTGAACCTGAAATAAAGATCGATCATGATGACCAGGATAACGATCCCGAAACAGATCGTTATATCGCGCTTTTATGGCAGGATGAAAACGGACAATGGCCTGATACTGTATTACCTCACAAGTTATGTACGTTGACATTTTCTGTGAACGTGGATATGCCTGAAAATTATAGTGGTTTTATTCGCGTATCTTCATTTTTTCTGGATACTGCGTATCATTTTTATGCCAGTCAAGCGCAATATCAGGCACAACGCGGTAATTTAGATATTGATGGAAATGGTGTTGAAGATGCCTTAACCGATGGTTTACTGGTTATGGGATATTTGTATGGATTTCGAAATATGCCATTGATTGATAATGCCATTGGACCTTATGCTGTAAGAACCAGCGCAGAACAAATAGAACCCTTGATTAAAGGCATGTACGATCTTTTTGATATTGACGGCGATGGTACTGTCAATGCACTGGCTGATGGTTTATTATTGGTTCGATATTTATTTGGATTTCGGGATTATGAATTGGTATATGACTTGATTACCCCCAATTGTACCCGATGTAATGCAGATGATATTATTGAATATATTAGACAAATAAAACCCAACCCATCATTTGAAGAGTAAGACAGTGAAAATAGTTGTAAAATTTAGTATAACCTGTTTGATATTATTTGCGCAGACAAATTCTGTCATGGCAGAAAATATTCATTGTCAACACTTATGGTTGGATCCAATTTCATTATATGCTTCTCCCGGAGAGACTATTTCAATTTCGTTGTATTATGATGTCACCAGCAATGATAATACCTTACTGGGCTTTGGATTTAGATTGTTTTTTAATAGTAATCTGTTAAGGTTTCAAAATGCAAATAATTTTTTTAATATGTTCAAAGCACCTGTTATTCAGGAAGACTTCGATGATCTCGATAATGACCCGACAACCGATCTTTATGTTCTTATTGCCTGGTTTGAATGGAATGGTCGATGGCCCGGCGAACGACTTCCCTGTTTTATGGGAAATATTGATTTTTTGATTGTTCCAGAGGCCCCGACTGATGTGACAACATTAAATGTAAATATCACTGCCACCCATCCGGGTTATCAGGGATGTCTGCATTCATCAAAAATATTTATAAAGCCAAAAAAATGAGAAAAGCCATCACAAACATAACTCAGAATATATTCCGTCTATGGATCATTATCACGATTCTTTTGGTCACTGCATGCGCAGTAAGGCATCCCGGACCAGTATGTATGAAAGATCAAACACAATATGGTCTGGTAGAAGGGACCTTTCGAAGTCGCTGGTGGAATTTTTATGAGCGGGGACGTTCATATCTTGAGGGCGAATGTCTTGATGCTGCCAGGTCCGACTTTCAGGCGGCTCTTGAACAAAATGATCAAGATCAACGCATGGTTCGAACATATGGCCTTCATTTTGTAGACTATTTTCCGCATCGGGAATTGGGCCTGATTCATTATCTGTCAGGTAATCTGGATGATGCAAAAAGCGAGTTGGAAAAATCATTATCCCAGGAAGCATCTTCAAAAGCATATCACTATCTTGATGAAGTCCGAAAAAAGCAATTAAAAAAGCAGACGAAATCAATAAACAAACCATCGCTCGCATTAATTAATCCAAACAATGACGCATTGTGGACATCTGATGAACGTATTTGTATTCAGGGGATTGCCAGTGATGAACAGTATATTGCAGATATTCAGATAAATGGCCGTTCATATGACTTTCAAGGTGCCGCCAAAACAATACCTTTTCAGACTGAATTGATGTTATCACAGGGTACTTTTCAAATTCCAATTACAATAAAAAATCTATTAGGCGGATCATTTAACAAAATTTTGGAAATACATGTGGATCGTCAAGGGCCAATCGTAGAGATTGTTTCATTTGAAAAATTGGCCAATAATGTGCTTGTCATCGAAGGTATTGTATCTGACCAATCTGACAGGAACCGATTATACGTGGATCAAAAAGAAATTGACTTAATGCCAGGCTCAAAAGCCTCATTTCACGTGAAACAAGTCATAGATGCACAACAGGAAATGTTGATTCTGACGGCAATTGATCAGGCAGGAAACAAAACAAAAGCGATAGTAGACATTATTGAAGCCTCTCAGACATTTGGTAAAGCCTTTCTTGCCAGTCGTGAGATTATTCAGGATAATGTGTTATGGGTGCAGAAAGGTCAGCACATCAATTTAATTCTATCTGAGTGGAAAGAGACGAATCTGGTTTATACAGACAAAGTTTATCTGACTGGATGTATATCAAGCAAGTCCCCACTGAAGTCATTTACAATTAATAATCAGCCAGTAACAATTAATCATGGACGGCTTGTATTTTTTAATATTCCCTGTGAACTTGATGAAGGAGACAATTCAATACATATTAAGATTGAAAATGATCGAAATCATGTTTTCATGAAAAAAATATTGTTTCAACGTATTATTCCCGAAATGTCACGGCTTGATGCACGCCTTCATGTATCAATGGGTCAGTTAAAAACTAAGATGCCGCATATTGATAAATGCCATCAGTTCCAGGAAGATCTATTTATGTCATTTGCTGGGCGAAATCGTTTTTTTATCATTCCCAGATTTCGACGTGATGAAAGCCAGAGTTTGATTGATTCCAGGAAATCTCAAATTGCACATCTTACCATGACAGGTCAATATGTCGATTCCCGATATGGTGTTGAGGTGGCAGTTCGTCTTGTTGATAATGAAACCACACAGATTCTTACTGTAAAAGATGTTTACAGTGAAACCAAAGACAAACAATCGATCTTTCGCATGGTAGATAGTTTATCCATTAGAATTCATAATGAATTTCCAATTGTGAAAGGTACAATTCAACATATTTTGGACAATGATATTCAGATTTCTTTGGGTAAAAATCAATTAAAAGCCCAAAACAGGCTTATTGTATTTGCCCCATCTCATTTAAACAAAGCACCTGAAATAATCGGGTTTGCAAGGATTCTACAGACTGAACAGGATACATCAAAATTAAGGATCGTTCATACAAAACGTCCGATCTTAATAAACGATAGAGTTATTACCCAATGAGATTTACAATTGAAGAAGATCGTCGCATAATAAATGGATGCCTGACTGGCGACTCAAAAATAATGGAAGAATTCATTCGTATTTATTCGCCATTGATTTACAGATATGTTCAGCAAACGTTAACATCAAGCACGATCCCTTTTGAAGAAGAAGATTTAAAGGAGCATCACAATTCGGTATTTGTTTTGTTACTGGAAAATAAGTGCAGAAAGCTCAAGCAATTCAAAGGACAAAATGGATGTTCGCTGGCATCTTGGGTGCGATTAATCACATGCCGGACAGTATTGAATAAATTGCGCGAGGAAAGCGGTGATGCTAACTGGATTGAGTATCGTCTGCCTATTGAGGAAGCGGCTGATGTCCTGTACGATGAATTAAGCGCAATGGAATACATGGAGTTAGAAGAGAAAAAAAGATTTATCAGAGATTGTATCAAAAAAATGGGTAACAGGGATCGATTATTTTTGAAATTGCATGTTGAGCAGGATTTGCCTGTTCCAAAAGTTGCCAGAATTATGCATATGTCACCTGATAATGCGCATACCTTGCGACACCGAGCTTTTGAACGTTTAAAGAAAATTGTAGAAAAAATGCTAAAAAAGAATTTTTAATACCATGATAAAAATTTTGAAAAAATATTTTAATACGTTGACGATTAATTTTTTTTAAAGCAGACAGATAAATAAGTTTCTTGATTAACTACCTTAAATTACTTGGAATATGTTTTATATATGACTAAATGTTTACATTTAGTAAAAAAAAAAATAAAAAAAATGAATTTTTAGTGTAAGAATTTAAAAAAAAATGTGTCTATATAATTAGAGGGTATAAAAAATGAATTGAACATTATCATAAAATATTTTAGAAAATAATGGCAAAAAATAAAAAAGAAGATTGAGGATAAATTTATGTTGAAATAGATAATCAATATGTGGTACAGTGATATAAATTTTTATTACATTTTGATTTTACTGATAATATTCATTCTGAGCATGAGAACATACGGAATCAAATAATTGAGAAAATAACGAAATTCAAGGTGAATTTAAAAAAAACAGATAGTTATGCGCGTAAAAAAAAATAAAGTGCAATTTTGTATTTAATTGATAAAAACCGGTCACAAGAAATCCAATGTTGTAGCGTAAAAACAGGACAATTACTATTGTCCATTTTATTAGCAAATATTATGCCAAATGGAGATACACTATGAAAAGTATGTGTCCAGGTGAAGAAATTTTGGCTGATTATATAGAAGGTCGTCTGGAAAAGAATCAAAGACGTCTCATAGAAAATCATTTGTCTACATGTGATCGCTGTCTGCAGACCATTGTGGTCGCAAACAGCATGTATACAGACTATGATAGTTATGACTTTCAAGAAGTCCCGGAATATGTAACTCAGACAATTATTCAAAATTTTATCAGTCAAAGAGATAAAATGTGGAATATTATGGCCACACGTGTAAGGCGTTGGTGGGAGCAGATAAAAATATCAGTGGCTGATTTTGGAATGTTATTTTTCAATGATTTGCAGTTAGCACCGGTGCGTCGCGGTACCCGCGTGGTTCGGGCAGGAAATTTGAGCCGGCGAAGAAAAGCGTTTGATCGCTTAAAAACAGACATTGATATCCAAAAAACAGGCGAAAATCGTGCACAAATCAAAATTCAGATTAAACGTTCGGCATCTGAAAAGGATAAGATTCGTGTAATATTACTGAAACGAAAATTAGACTATTCACCGGTCATTGACAGAGAAATTGCATCAGATATTTTGCATGAAAATTCTGTTTTATTTGAGAATATTCCATTTGATCATTACAATCTGACCTTTACGCGTGATGGCGTAACACTGGGAAGATATTTATTTCAAATTAAATAACAATTTTTCTAATTTATAGTTTTTAGTTTATCGTTAAATATGAATTGAATTTTGAACTGAACAACCCTGGCATCGGCTGATCCCTGAAACAATTTATCATCGTTATAAAGATAAATTTGCTGGTCGTTGCAAAATCTTGATGTAGTAAATCGAGATCAAAATGATAAGTGTTGATTTAAAATACGAGCCCAATAAAAAATAACACAAAAAAGCCCAACAATCATTTTACAGGGGGGCAGATAAAAACTCAATTCTCTCATGTTAGATATCTTTTTTTTGACATTGATTCATTTATTGAGTGTCAAAAAAACAATAAATGAAAATTTATGAGGGTTTGTTTTTTTTGAATCCTGTAACAGGCAGTAGGTGGTATGGAATGATAGAAAATATTCAATTAAATAATACTGAGAACAATGGGCTCGGAGTCATCAATATTGATGTGACACGAGATGGCAATGCTGTCAAAACCACAATCCACGAAAGTCAATGTGGCACGTTAAGTTCAATTCAGCACTATGACACGCTTGAAATTCCAATTGAAAAAATTGATGCACGTTGCCATGAAATGGTTGAAATGTTAAATACGACCAATCGTAGTGGTCGGGTATCTAAAAAGGCACTGACACGTCTACGCGAGATTGGGCAAATATTTTATGATGAGTTATTTTCTCAGTCCACAAAAGAAAAACTCAGATTTTCACAGGCAAAATTTCTTCAATTGACATTGGATGATCATTTGGTCCAAATACCCTGGGAGCTGCTTTTTGATGGCAATCAATTCTTATGTCAGCGGTTTTGCATGGGACGGTCTGTAAAAACCCGACAATCTCTTCCCACAAATAATAACCGACAGGTAGATAATCCGCTGAAACTGTTGTTGATTGCTGATCCACGCGGAGATCTTAATGGTGCTTATCAGGAAGGGCTTCAATTGCGAGATTACATGGATCGCTATAAAGAGCAGTTTCATGTTACATCATTTTTTGACAATGTTACCCCTGATGCACTCAAAGAAAAAATGCGGAACTTCGATCTGGTTCATTTTGCTGGACATGCCGATTATCAGGAAACCAATTTCAGTGAAAGTGGATTTCGACTTACCCAAAATTCATTAAAGGCAAGTGATATAAAAAAAATGGCCGGTGCGATGCCAATGCCATCATTGTTTTTTGCCAATGCTTGCCAGTCAGCTCGAACAGAAAGTTGGGGGTTAAATGATCAGTTTGAAAACAAATTATATGGTTTGGCCAATGCGTTCCTTCTTTCCGGTGTAAAGCATTATGTGGGAACATTTTGCGAAATATTAGATGAACCCAGTCGAAAATTTGCATTAGTTTTTTATGAAAAAATCAGGCAGGGAATTCCTGTTGGAGAGGCCATTCAAAGTGCCCGTTGGGCTCTGATTAAGGAATTTGGTGAAGAAACCATTGCGTGGTCCAGTTACATTTTATATGGTGATCCCACTGCAAAATATGCGGATTATTCCCCACCGGCAGAGATACCTGACGAGCCAATATTTCAAATATTCCCCGGAAAAACGCGCACATCATCAGATGATGAAGAAGAAGTGATCATGTTTGATAATAAAACACCAGATAAGAAAAAAATGGGCCTTTACCTTATGGTGTCCTGTATCTTTATGATAATAACAGCATCAATAGCAGCAGTTACATTTTTGGGTAAACCCCATGAAACAGAGGTGCTGAAGCTGATTTCTGCTGATGAGCAGTTTCATCAAACAATTATAACTGAAATTCAAGAAAAAATATTACTTGCGCGTCAGCAAAATCGTCATGAGCGCATGGATCAAAATATCAAAGCAATCAAATCAAAAATACCTATAGGTCATCAAGTGGTAAAAACAGGTTCATGCGTACCGACCATGATGATTGATTTTCGATCCAAAGATGAAGATACTGGTAAAGATCAATTAATTGCATCCATAATTACCGAACAATTAATTCAAAATGGAAAGGTTCAAATTGTTGAACGAAAAGATTTGGATCAGATTCTTGAAGAACTCAATTTTGGATCTTCTCGCCTTATAGCCCCTTCAAATCGGTTAGCACTGGGTAAAATATTATCCGCAAACATGCTACTTTCTGGATGGGTTCATCCATCGGAAAAAGAAACCATGGTTTCAATGCATGTCAGCAACATTGAAACAGGTCGAACAATAGCGGCTGTTAATGAAGTGCTAGACAATAGACTTCCACTATTTGTTCAGAAAAAGCAATTGACTGAACGATTATTGCAACGATTTGAAAACTTATTTTCAAATGATGATTCAACTGTAAAGAATGATAATTGAATAATTGCTGAATTGTTAAGGAATACTTAAATAATAAATTCCTCATTTCTGAAAGAGTCAATTATATTCATTTTGAACCTGGATTACGCTGAAGAAGATGAATAAGATGAAATCAAACACTTTTAATTCATCTTCTTCATTTTCTTCAGCGTAATCCAGGTTCAAAAATGGGAATTCAATAAATTAAATGGGGAACTTATTTTCCAAGAATTCCTAAGGAATACCCATAGTACATATCAAACCTATCGCTTTCTTACATAGGAGTTTAATCATGTCAGTCTCACAAAAGCAAAACAGTCAATTAATTTCCAATTTTTTTCTTCAGGCGTTTTGCCCTGCCAATCAAACACAAACAACAGTAAAGAATCAGGATTCAGTGAGCATTTTAGAATCAGATCATGATTTAAGCTTAGATGGTATGCTTGTATCAGAAGAGATTTATTGGGATAAATATTATACTGATACCCCATATGAATGGAATTCCGGTAGACTGGAGGTGAAACCATTGAGTGATTATCTGAGTAATTTACTACGAAACTTCTTTGAAAATTTAATTCGGGAATATCTAAACCTGGGAATCCAGTTTCAAAAAATTTCCTATGAGGTTGGATTCAAAATGCACTTGAAAAATGGTAAAAAAATCAGAAAACCTGATATTGGTTTTATGGGAACTGATTCTTTGCAAATGCAGGATCGAGATTGTACTTATTAAAAACAGAGCAGATAGAGAAAAAAACAGAGCGGATAAATACAAACAAAAGTTAATGGAACTTGGAATATCTCTTTGATTCATAATATGATACTTGCAATTTTTCAATAATCGGTTTAAGATATAGATATTTCTTATAAAAGCGAAGAACGCTTCATATCTAACTTATCAAATAATAAGGAGAAATTATGTATCAGTTCAAGAAATTCCCTTTTAGTAAAAAAACTTGTATCATATCAATCCTGTTAATCGAGGCATTTTTCTTTCAAACAATTAATTGCCTTGCCACAACTTCTACGTTAAATCAGCCTTTATCAATTACAAAAAATGAGCAGTCTGGGCTTATTAATAAACCATCTGTTGAATTGCTTATTAATCCCACTGCACCACAAACAGATAATGTAACCAAAATAAAAAAATCCCATCCAAAAGATGAAACAAGTGTTTCTAATAGTGATGCAAGCACAAAGGTGGATCAATTCAGTGAAAACAAAGCGTCAGATCGTGAACTGCCTTGCAAAACAATACCCGTGAAAAATGAAGGTAACAAAAAATCCAAGCAAGCGAAAACAGTTGAGAAAAAGCCGGTATCGGTCTCGCCAGAAGTTTCCAGGGTACGGGGGTATGCCTTTGTAGAGGCTGTCATTCAACCTTTGGATTATGAACTTAATGAGCGTTTTTGGGGTTGGCGCCCAAATGACATTATTAACGTTACTGATAATGTCAATAATTTGCAACTGGGCATACTGGAAGTCACCCGTCGGACCGTAATTGTTCTTGCAAATCGTATCTCACGAACAGGGAGCAATGACACACTTGATGAAAACCTTGAAAATGCAATGAACTGGTTAATGATTAAAGCAAAGCAATACTGGTTTCCATCACCTGAGTCCAAATACAATCAAGCCATTGATGAACTCGGACAATATCTTGATCGCCTGGAAAGAGGACGCGCCCTTTTTTACATAAGAACTGACAACCTCATTCCATTGCTGGAGAGTTATGAAGATTTGTTGGGTGGATGTGATCAAAGCTTAACAATCAAAGAAGATGATGATGGCCCCATTACGTCATCAAGGGCAGATAATTCTTTTTTTTATGCACAAGGCGTTGCGAAGTCATTGGGCTCCATTTTTAGAGGTGTACGTAAAGATTTTTATGTTACCCTGGAATCTGTACATGGGACTCAAATTTTGGATGAAGCTATTGAAGCATGTGATATTGCAACCAATATCAATCCATGGCTTGTTACTGAAGGCAGTTTGAGCAGTATTTTTGCCAATCATCGGGCCAATATAGACCAGCCCATCAATCGCATTCGTTTCTATATGCATGTATTAATCAAAACCCTTAAAGGATATTAATCTTGAAGAAATCAAACGTTGAATGTGGTTCGATAATTATTACGTGTTGAAAGGACCATTCATGAAACAAATCAAACAGGCTATTGAAAATTTAAATCGAAACATGGTTGATACCGAACAATCAACCTTATGTTCATTTGAAGAATTTCTGGAGCATACACGAAAGCACCCCACACATGTCCTTCGCAATGTTTTTCAAGTATTTCATGATATGGTTAAAAATTATATTGGTGAAGGACTTAATGAATACCCGGATGATCCAGAATCCATTGGTTATGTATCGTATGATTGTAGCCAACTATTTGTGAAAGATTCTGATCACCCTTTTTTTGCAGATAGATTGTTTGCCAACCGACTCATTGCATTATGTGAATCATTTAAACGAAGTGCGCAGCAAAATAAAATATATGTTTTTGAAGGTCCGCCTGGCAGCGGCAAAAGTACGTTTTTAAATATTCTTTTGATGAAATTTGAAGAATATACAGCTACAGAACAGGGAATGCGGTATGAAACTGTATGGCATATTGATCAACAATTGCTCGGTGGTCATTACAAAAGACAGTCCAATCCATTGGCAAAAAAACTGCTTCAATTGTTGTCCCAGGAGGATCCTGGCGTGAATCAGGAAATCCCGGAAGATGAACCAGATTTCGCATTTCGTGATGGTATCATTGAGATCCCCTGTCCAAGTCATGATCATCCCATTCTAATGATTCCAAAGGCACATCGGCGTGCATTTCTTGATGATCTTTTCCATAACAATGAAATTAAATGGAAACTCTTTACCGAAAAAGAATACGAATGGGTCTTTCGTGAAACGCCCTGTACCATTTGCAGCTCCCTGTTTGAAGCCCTTCTGGATCGTTTACAGAATCCGCTCAAGGTCTACCAGATGATATATGCCCGACCCTATCGCTACAACCGAAGATTGGGTGAAGGCATAACTGTCTATAACCCCGGTGATAAACCCATGAGAAAGCAGGTTTTAGATAATCCAATGATTCAGAAACAGATTAATCGAGTTCTCATGGATAGCAATCGTGTCAAATATATTTTTTCTACATATGCCAAAACAAACAATGGTATATACGCGCTCATGGATATCAAATCTCACAACAAGGATCGCCTGACAGAATTACATAATATTGTGAGTGAAGGCCTGCACAAAGTTGAAGACCTTGAGGAAAATGTCAACTCCCTGTTCATTGCCTTGATGAATCCCGAAGACAACAAAAATATTTCAGATTTTCCATCATTTTCAGATCGTATTGAAATTGTCAATATCCCTTATATCCTGGACTGGCATACTGAGGTAGAAATTTATCACAACATTTTTGGCAAACATATTTATAACGTCTTTTTACCCAGAATATTAAATAATTTTGCGCGTGTCATCATATCTACCCGCATGAACATGAATTCCCCGGCCACCATAGAATGGATTGACAATCCCAGTAAATACACCCAGTATTGTGATGAAAACCTTCAATTACTTCGGATGGAAATATATGCGGGAATCATTCCGGCATGGCTTACTGAAGAAGACCGCAAACGTTTTACCGCAAAACGCCGACGCAGAATACTGGCAGAATCAGATAATGAAGGACTTACAGGATTTTCTGGGCGAGACTCTATCAAAATATTCAATGATTTTTATTCAAGTTATTCCAAAGACAATCAGTTAATTAATATGTCCATGTTGTTTAAGTTTTTTTCCAAGTACAATAAAGAAAAAGAAAATAACCAAATTTCAGAACCATTTCTTGTGTCATTGGTTCAAATGTATAATTATACTGTCCTTCAGGAAGTTAAGGAATCGTTGTATTATTATAATGAAGAAGAAATTGCAAGGCATATCAAACAGTATATTTTTGCATGTAACTATGAATCTGGAACGCGTCAGACATGCCATTTTACCGGAGAAAATATTGACATTAATGATGATTTTTTTGAAAACTTTGAAGCACGAATTTTTCAAGCCCACAAAACACAGGCAGAGCGCGTTTCTTTTCGTAATGATGTTCAAAAAGACTATACATCAAAAACACTAACCCAGGAAATGATAATAGATCAAAAAGATATAGTGGATACGAAGTTGTATGAATCTCTTCATGAAAGATATGTTCATAATCTAAAGGAGAAGGTTCTTGATCCTTTTCTTGAAAATCAAAATTTCAGACGGGCCATTAAAGACTATGAGACTGAAGATTTTAAAGCGTATGATAAACGAATTCAGCATGATATAACGTTTTTAATTCAAAATTTGTGCAATAAATTTGGCTATTCTGATCAAGGTGCAAAAGAAGTGTGTATCTATGTCATTGATAACGACTTGCCAAAAGAATATGGTACAAATATGTAAGACCAGATCAGAAATATGATGGACGCAACAAATAATTATCATTCGTATATTGTTTCCAATGGTAAGCCGGATTTAATGCCTGTCACAAAACCTGTCGTGTTTTTAGATCGTGATGGCGTTATCAATGAGGATTCATCAGCATATATTAAAACACGTGATGAGTTCCGCTTTATCCCAGGCAGTATTGAAGCAATTCGACTATTAACCCAAAGTGGCTTTGCCTGTATTGTCATATCGAATCAATCCATGATTCATCGAAAAATTTCAACCCTTTCAAATTTAATGGATATGAATCAATGGATGATATCCCAGATTGGGGCCAATGATGGTCATATTCAGGATATATTTTTTTGTCCTCATGGGCCTGATTCTGGATGTGAATGTCGAAAGCCGAAAATCGGTCTTCTCAAAAAAGCGGCATCTGTATATTCCATTGATATATCCCAGACAATAATGATTGGCGATCATCTAAAAGATCTACAATGTGCCAATTTTGCGGGATGTGCACGCACCATCCTGGTTAGAACCGGTAAAGGTCGAACAACCGAATCTCTTATTGACGACAAACTGGTTGTTCATTTTATTGCGGATTGCTTGCTTGATGCGGTAAAATGGATTATCTGAAGCGTGACAGGCATTTTATAAAATTTTTTTTAGGCATGCTATCTGGCTATGTGTTTGACATTTTAATTATCCATAACTTCACGAATTTTTACAGCCAGTTCTTCATGAGAAAAAGGCTTTTGTATAAATGAAATATGCGAATCAAGTACACCATGATGCGCAATTACATCGGCTGTATAGCCTGACATAAATAAACATTTTACATCGGGATTCAGTAAAACAATATTTTCAGCGAGATCTCTGCCACTCATTTCTGGCATAATGACATCTGTAATTAAAAGGTGTATCAAATCTTGATGTTTTTTAGCAATGTCCATGGCGACTCCTGGAGAGTTCGCTGATAACACGTTGTACCCCAAATGAAACAACATTTTTTTTAGTATCTTCAATATGCCTGGTTCATCCTCAACCAATAGAATAGTTTCCTGCCCTCCCAGACAATCGATGCCCAGTTTTTGGCTTATTTGAGCGGTTTCCTTTTGTAATTTATACGGAAAATAAATTTGAAATGAGGTGCCTATACCCTGTTCACTGGAAACAATTATAAACCCATTGTTTTGTTTTACAATGCCGTGAACTGTTGCAAGTCCTAAACCAGTACCTTTTCCGATTGATTTGGTTGTAAAAAAAGGCTCAAAAATGTTGGATAACGTTATTTTATCCATGCCAATACCATTATCACTCACCATTAAACAAATATAGGTACCCGGGGTCGCTTCCGCATGAATTTCACAAAAATTTTCGTTTACAGAAATTTTTTGTGTTTCAATGATTATTTTACCAACGCCATCAATTGCATCCCTTGCATTTAAACAGAGATTTGCCAGTATTTGATCAAATTGGGATGGATCAATCTTGATCGGGTAGAATTGATTTGTTTTTTTCCAAATTAGCTCAATATCCTCACCGATAAGTCGCTTCAGCATATTTATCATTTCGTCAACAGTCTTATTGATATCAAAAATTTTGGGTACGACGGCTTGTTTACGCGCAAAGGCTAATAATTGACGGGTCAAATTTGCTGAGCGTTTTGCAGCGGACATGATTTCTTCGAGATCTGCATGGACAGACATGGAAGGGTGTGTCTGCTCCAATGCCATTTCTGTATGCCCAATGATTACACTCAGCATATTGTTGTAATCATGGGCAACACCGCCTGCCAGACGGCCCACAGCTTCCATTTTTTGTGCCTGACGCAACTGGTTTTCCAAACTCTCTTTTTCTTCAGCTACGCGTTTTGTTTCACTAATGTCTCTGAATTCAACAACCCTCACATTTTTATTTTTGTAAGGAATGACTCTGGCCTCAAGTCGAATCGGATATTTTTCACCATTTTTTCGGATACCTTCAGCTTCATATGATTTTTCATACCCAATGTTAATATTGTTAATGACTTTATCGCGCGTCTCATCTGAAATAAGCAGTAATCCATTCATTCCAATCAATTCTTCGTATGAAAAACCCGTAATTGTAGATAATCCTTTATTACATTCAAGAATCACTCCTTTATCATGAATGGCAATTCCGCCAAACGATGCATTATGAAGTGCTTGAAAACGCTCTTGACTTTCCTTAAGTGCAATTTCAGACTTGTTACTTTCAAGGATACTTTCAACAATAATATTGAACCAGTGGACTAATTCGCCAATTTCGCCACGATATTTATTCTCTATTTTTAATTGTTTTGCTGATGCTGACGGCTGTATGTTACGAAACCGGTTTGTGATCATTTTAATTGGTGATAGAATCGATTTATAAAAAACACATACAGTAAAGAAGATCATACTTGAATAAATGACAGCAAGAATCAAAAAATAGTAAAATTTGAAGCCAGTAAATGAAAAATAACTGATGATGATCAGGGGAGCTAATACAGTTAAGATTAAGTAAACAACGATTTTTACCAGTAAAGAAGGATAAACATTTTTCTTTTTATTGTATAAATGCTTCATATTTTATAACATCAATTTCAACCATTATGTAATAATATTTTTCACTTTATTAAGTTCAATTAACAATTTGTCAAAAAGAGGTTTTAGATGATCTGCACTTTGTTCGCCTTTTTTGGCTGCAAATTCCAGTTGTCTGGAAAGCGCGATAGAGGTTTCAGCATCAATGTTTCCGCACAATCCTTTTAATGTATGGGCATTAAAACGCACGGCTTCATAGTCTTTGTCTTCAATTGACTGGCGAAGATTATTCAAGACTTCGCCAATATCTTCTAAAAAAGACCCGCAAATCATCTCATAAATTTCTTCACAATTGCCAGACGCGTTAACGCTTTTTCTTTGTTTACAATGTTCCTGCTTAAATCTGCTTCAGTATGAATGCATTTTGCTGGTTGTGAATCCTTTCGGTGTGACGCACTGAATTTTTTTAGTATTTCGTCATCCACAATCAATATTTTTGATGATTTGGATGAATTTATAGGTTGCATTACTTGTTTATTTTGCATTTAATTAATGCTTACCTTTTTCTGATGATCGAACGTAATATATTGACAAATCATCCTTGATTTATTTAAAAAATTTCGCATAGGTACCTATGCGAAATTTTTTATAAAAAAACGAAATAAATTGATAGAAAACTGGAAAACTGAGCTTATATAAGGTAATATACTTGTTCAACTATAGTTCTTCCTGGCTTGCTTATTGAAATCTCGTTTCTCTCGTCCTCTCATTCCCACGCAAAGTGCGCAAAGTGTGGGAATGAAAAAATGAGATGGCAATAACTATGCCAAGAAAAACAAAAGTTGAATAATCATACAATTCTATCTTTTATCTTTGAAAGGATTAACGCAAAACTATTGAAAAGTCAATAAGCTGATTAAAAATTCAACAGGTAACCAACTTAACTATTAAGTAAGTAATCATAATTCTTCGAGGGTATTCCTAAAATCAGAATTTTAAGAATAACTAGAATTTTCAGAATTTTATTGACTTACTTAAAAGGTCAGATACTAGAACAGGAGAATGAATATCATGAAAAAAATATTAATTGTTGATGACTCACCAACCATGCGTCGAATGATCAAAGCATCCCTTCGCACGCTTGAAAACGTTTCTTTTGAAGAAGCTGAAAATGGCCTTGAAGCCATCGAACGATTAACAATTGGTGCAATTGATCTAGTGACACTGGATATAAATATGCCTGATATTAATGGTCTTGAAGTTCTGAAATTTATTAAATCCCATAACTCACTGAATAATATTCCCATTATTGTCCTTTCCTCCCGCTCTGACGAACAAACCTGCGATATTGTATTATCTGCTGGCGTCGCACGATTTATGAATAAACCTTTTGATCCCCATAAATTGAACGTACAAGTGACAAATTTACTTGATAATAAAATAAATGCACAATAATTTTGTGAAAATAATTTTTTAAAGGATTACAAAATGCCAGAAAGCTATGATGATATTGAAAGAGAAATTCTTGAAGAAATTGCAGATGATTTTTATATCGAATGCGATGAACGCTTACAAGAAGTGCGGGGAGATCTTATCGCCATTGAGGCTTTTGTCGATACTGATCGTGTAGACAAAATGTTACTTGATAACATTTATCGCATATTTCATACCCTTAAAGGCCTTACAGGTATGATGAATATCGACCTGGCTGTAACGCTTTCGCATAAACTTGAAAACTATTTACGTATACTTTGTGAAAAAAAAGCCAGATTATCGCAAATCGGTATCGATACACTCATGTCGGGCACTCAGAGACTTGAGGAAATTATTTCAGCACATCGTAATAAAAATTTTTTACCTGATATCACCGCATTACTGTCTTCAATTGAAAAACTTACTGATAAGTCTACTGATAAGTCTACTGATACTTCATTTGAAAATAAAGTGGACATGGATACTGCACCAATATCTATTTTGCAACTTAATGAAGATGAGGCACAATGTGTTCAAGAAGATCTTGAACAAGGAAAGAACTTATATTGTTTCAACTTTATTCCTTCTCCTGAACTGTCAGAACGTGGTGTTAATGTAAACACAGTTCGCAAGAAGTTAAAAAATATTGGCAAAATTATTAAAGCTGTCCCCACCACAAATGAAAAGAATGAAATTTCATTCGACTTTTTGATCACTGGATCGATAGAGCAACAAATACTGGATCAATGGAAAGAAGACAGGTTGACTCTCAAAACACACAATTATAAAGACCTTTTTAAGAATTTGTTTAAAGATATGGATCTGTGCGAAAATGATTATCCTGTTGAAATGAAACATCAACCCAAAAAGCCTGATTTGTGTGAAGACCAGCCTGTAATATATAATCAATCTGTAAATCAACCCGACAAAAAAGCCTGTTATCAGCCGGCAAATCTGGCATCATCAAACTTTGTGCGTGTCGATTTGTCTCGATTGGATGATTTAATGCAAATGGTTGGTGATTTAGTGATAGATAGAGCCAGACTTGAAGATCATCTCAATCACGTAAAACCGACTGTGCCCAATGCCAACTGGTACATGCTTGATGAAACACTCCAGTCGTTAGAGAAAAAAATTCGTTCCCTGCGGGAGGGTATTATGCGGGTTCGTATGGTTCAAATTAATGACGTATTTGAACGTATGCGGTTTACAGTTCGAGATTTAACACGAGATAACAGGAAGCAGATCAATTTACAATTCATTGGTAAAGAAACTGAAATTGATAAACTCATTGTTGAAAGAATGATGGATCCACTGATTCACATGGTGCGGAATTCAATCAGTCATGGCATTGAATTTCCAGAACAACGAAAAAAATTAAACAAACCGCAGGAAGGATTGATCAGTTTAAGAGCACTCACCTCAGGGGACATGGTTGTGATTGAAATTGAAGACGATGGTCAGGGGCTTGATATTGAAACTATTGTTCAAAAAGCCAGAAAAAAAAATATTATTGATGACCAAACATCAGTGAATCTGGACAATCTATTGGATATTATCTGTTCGCCTGGATTTTCAATCAAAGAAATTGCAGATCATGCCAGTGGTCGCGGCGTTGGCATGGATGTTGTTAAAAAGGTTGTTGAAGATCTTGGCGGTGTTATGACAGTAGCAACTGAAAAAGGTAAAGGTTCCCTGTTTCGGATTCAGCTCCCATTGACATTGGCAATTTTGGACGCTCTGATTGTCACTGTTGGCGATCAACGCTTTGCAGTACCCAAACTCGCCATTCAAGAAATTATTGAAGTTGATCCTGATTTCGTAACTGAATCAAACCAGAATGAAATGATTTTATATCGTAACAAAATCTTGCCCATTATCAGATTGTCCCGACTATTTCATATTAAGGAAACGTATCGCCGTGCATTTTATGTGATGATTGTTCAAAGATCACATGGACTTATTGGTATCGCAATAGATCGCGTTATCAATGAACGTGAAATAGTTGTACGTGCCCTTTCTGATCCCTTTGTGAATCTACCAGGAATCTCAGGTGCTACTGAAATTGGAGATGGACGTGTTGTGCTGATTCTTGATGTTCAAAATTTATCGTATCATAATAAACAATCAAATAAAACAAATCCTGTTACAATTGATACAGGAAAGAGTGATTCTATGACTGAAACGAAAACGCCCCAATTAACTGCGACATATATTTTATTTGAACTTGGAAAAACAACCTATGGCGTACCCAGTCAATTTGTCAGGCAATTGGAAATGATTGAAGATATTACATCTGTACCCAATGCACCTGATTTTATCGAAGGCGTTGTTTTTTCAAGGGGTCAGGTGATACCTGCAATCAATTTGCGATTGCGATTCGGACTGGAAAAAATTGAACATACCATTCGTTCCCGGTTGTTAATCATCAATAACAATAATCGTACAGTTGGGTTGATTACTGACACGGCCAAAGAGTTTGTTTCGATTACTTTAGATGATATTCATCCGCCGCCTGAGGAATTTTCCGCAATCAATGATAAATATATCACGGGAATCACAAAGCTGGACCATCGAATGATCATATTGATTCATATTGAAAATATCCTTGATCTGGCTGATACCATATCTCTTGAATTATAATGGCGTATGAATCATAGTATTTGTTTCTAAAATCCAGATTATTATCAAATGCCCCATATCAATCATTTTTTTTTAATTATTAAGGAGAAAACAAGCATGTCAAATGACACACAAGACAATAAACAAAAAAAATCAGAAAATGACCTCAAAAAAAATATCGATCAAATAAATCAAATCACAGATAAAATTGTTGATACATCAACCCTCGTTACACAAGCTTCGGTTGATCAAAACGAATGTGTTAACAACGCCTTGTCTGAAACAGAAAAATTGTCCCAGACCATGAAAGTCACGGCCGAACAATCCAAATCTGCGGAAACATCAACCATTGAAATTTTTTCTTTTGTCAATGAAATGAATGCCTCTATCGAAGATGTTGCGACAACCATTCTTAACGTTGCAAAAAGTTTAAACAATCTGTCTGTTTCATCCAAAAACGCAGTCAATTCCATTAAAAACGTAACCAATACTTCTTTGGATATGACAACCGCCAGTTCGCAAACATTAACATCAATGGAAGAAATAACGTCATCGATTAAATCTGTAAGTCAAAATGCTGAAAACTTGCTGGCATCTGTGGAAGAAATTGCCAGCACCATTGAAGAAGTTTCCCGCTCCATAGTCAGTGTGGCCAATAACGCGAATGATTTGAAATCCCTATCCGATACTTCCGCTGTATCAGTCACCCAAATGGCAGCTTCTGTGGAGGAGGTTTCCGCAACGATTGATGGACTTTCGCGGAGAATTGATGACGTTGCCTCATCCATTGAGGAAACGGCTTCCTCCATTCAAGGCGTTGCCAGAAATGCAGACCAGATTACAAGTGCAGCCGCAAATGCAGCCACTGTTTCCGAACAATTGGAACGTTCAATTCGCTCAATCGCAAAACTGGCAAAGGAAGCTGATGACAGTACACGCAAGATTGAACGTGATGCCGATGATGGGGCAAGAATTATTGAAAAAGCCATGATCGGATTGAATCGTGTGCGTGAATCCATGATTGGTTCGGCCAATGTGGTTGATCAGGTTGACCAGCAAACTGAAGAAATTACAATGATCATTAATACCATTGACTTGATCGCAGAACGTACCAATCTTTTATCTCTCAATGCATCTATCGAAGCTGCCAGAGCAGGCGATGCCGGAAGAGGTTTTGCTGTGGTGGCTGAAGAAATTCGTAATTTATCCAATCGCTCTGCTCAGGCAACTAAAGAAATTGCTAAAATTATCAGAAAACTCCAGGAAATTGTTCGGGAAGCGACAAAAGCCTCTGAGGAAGGCTCTCGCATTGCTTCTGATAGTGGTGAACTCGCCGATGAAGCACGCACTGGATTGAAACAAATGCTGAAAGGTATTGAAACAACAACAAATGCAATTGGTCAAATTAATACAGATATCGTTCAACAACTTCAAGCCTGTCAAAATATGGTCAATGCAGTGAACACAACGGCAATGCAATCAAAAGAAGTTGCTCAGGCGACATCAGAACAAGCCTATACAGTGTCTAATATTTCAAAGTCTGTTGCTGAAATGCGTATGAGTGCCTTTGAGGTATCTAAAGCGATGAGCGAGCAAACGAATGCTGCCAGGGAAATGATTAAAACCTCAAAAACTGTTTTGAATCAATCCACACAGGTGAGCATTTCTACCGATGAACAGGTCAAGGCAATTGAACAGATTCGTAAAGCGGCTGATGCAATACGTAAAGAAACAGCTTATATTTCGAAATCAATCAGCGAGCAAAAAAATGCGGGGGATGATGTTCGCCTGCAGGCCAAAGAAATGATCAAATTAATTGATAATGTCAATATGGAGATTAAAGCGCAATCAATTTCCTCGGAAGACATTGCACAAGGTATTTCAGATATTGAAGCGCAGGCAAATGATGTCTCCAGGTCAATGGAAGAACAAAATCGGAGTGTGAAACAGGTGCGGGAATCCGGAAATAATGTGACCCAACAAATTGTAATTATTTCTAAAGCCAACGCTGATAATGTTCTGGCAATTGATCTCATTATTGATTTTCTTGACCAGATTCGGACCATCACCAAACAAAATTCAATGGAGGCCATTAAAACACGAAAATTGAGTGAAAATCTTGGTGGTATTGTAAAAAACATCAAACAGATATTTCACCATCTAAATGAAGACAAATAATACATCGTTTTTGGAGGAATAATAAAATGCGCCTCTATTGTGACACGCCTGTCATGTCTTCAAGAGAATTTATTCTACTCAGAGAGATTATTCATGAGCGAACCGGAGTATTTTACGAACTGAATCAACTTGATGTTGTGAGAGATAAACTGACGCCATTAATATTGAATCAGGGAATGATGTCCTTTATCGATTATTATTATTTATTAAAATTCGACAGTCAATATTCTGATGAATGGGATCACGTTTTTGATGCCATATCTGTTCAGGAAACATATTTTGGTCGTGAGCTAGATCATATAAACACATTGATTCAGACGATTATCCCAAAATTCGCAAAGGATCAAGATTTACATACGTTAAAAATATGGAGTGCGGCCTGTGCATCTGGTGAAGAGCCATTAACCATAGTTATTGCCCTGAAAGAATCAGGCTGGTTTGACAAAATTCCTATAGAAATTTATGCCAGTGATTTTAGTCCAAAAGCAATTTTAAAAGCACAGGCGGGATTGTATGGCAAACACTCATTTCGGAACTGGTCTGACGCATTGATACATAAATATTTTGTTGAAAAAGATCGAAAGTATCAGGTCATTGATACCGTACATGATTGCATTCATTGGCGGTTGGCCAATTTAAACATTAAAGATAACATCAATCAAATGTCTGGCATGCATATCATTTTTTGTAGAAATGTATTTATATATTTTTCAGAGTACGCCATAAGAAATACAGTTCGTTCTTTTTATGAGTGTATGGAAGTCCCTGGCTACCTGTTTACAGGCGTTTCAGAATCAATACAAAAATATACTGATGATTTTGATCTGCAAAAAATTGGCGGCGCATTTGTTTATGTAAAACAATAAATTGCCCTCTTAAACAAAACTATGGATAAATATGGAGTAAGTCTTATGACTCAAGTTATAAAGGTACTCATTGTTGATGATTCAGCATATGTACGGAGTATGCTGGAACGTATTCTCATTGCATCACCTTTTATAGAAGTCATTGGAAAAGCGCGAAATGGCAAAGAAGCCATGAACATGCTCGAAGAATTAACACCGGATGTTGTTTTGCTGGATTTAGTTATGCCGGAAATGGATGGTATCACGTTTATTAAAGAGCAAATGCGACGTAAACCCCTTAAGATTATCATTGTCAGCATTGTGAGTGAGGGGGGAAAACTTGCCATTGAAGCACTCGGTGCGGGCGCAATAGATTTTATTCAAAAACCAACTGCACTGTCGACTGAACGAATTACAGAAATTCGAGATGATTTAATTCAAAAGATAAAAATAACCGCATTGGTCGATCTAAAGCATCTTTATAAAATCTTTGATGACAATCGTGAGCAAAAGAAGATTTTTGAGGTGACTGAGTCAAAAGGAAACTTTGATGTGATCGTCATCGGAATATCAACTGGCGGGCCGCAGGCGTTGCGATATCTCATTCCCCAATTTCCCTCCAATTTTCCTGTTCCCATTGTCGTTGTATTGCACATGCCGGAAGGATACACCCAAATGTATGCTGCAAGTTTGAATGAATTATCTGCCATCCAAGTCAATGAGGCCAAGCAAGGCGACCCATTATTGCCAGGCACAGTAACAATCGCATCTGCTGGATTTCATTTAACTTTTGATAAAGATGCCTGTCAGCGTGTTGTATTTCATCTCGACAGAGAACCCTCTGATAAACTCTATCGTCCATCAGCAGATATTCTTTTCCAATCTGCCTCAGAATTGTTTAAAGATCGTGTTCTGGGTATCATTATGACTGGCATGGGCTCTGATGGTAAAGAAGGTGCTGCCTGGGTTAAATCAAATGGCGGGGTCGTGCTTACAGAATCAGAAGAAACCTGTGTTATCTATGGTATGCCGCGTGTGGTTGATGAAACAGGTTTGAGTGATCGCAGTGTGAATTTGGATCAAATGGCAAGGGTAATTCAAGGTTTAATTTGAATGCAATCATGAAATAAGGAAATAAGGAAATTCAACCATGAAAAATGAAATCATTTAGGAATACTCGATCGAATAATAAGTTCGCCATTTTGAATGATGTTCGTGTTTAACGACAGGAGATCAAATTTTTAGATTTGGGCATCAGGCCAACATGGGATTGACATATTCACCGGTCAATGTTATTGATTTATTTTTTGCCAGTTTATTGCAATCAATCTTAAAAACATTATGTATGATTCATCAATACCTGTAAACAAGATTTCCACCCCAATACATCTGCGATTAGGACGTATCCAATATATGAACGTTGCACCTGTATACTATGGCCTGGATATCTGTGATCAAGGTGACTACCAATTGACAAGCGCACCGCCTGCGACATTAAACCGAATGCTTTCAATGGATCAATTGGACATCAGTCCCGTATCATCAATAGCTTTTGGCTATCATCAGGATCAATGGGCCTTGTTGCCCGATCTGTCCATTTCCAGTTGGGGAACAGTCAGGAGTGTAAAGCTTGTCAGTAAGTATCGAATGGAAAATTTGAATGATAAGCACGTTATTTTGACCAATGAGTCTGAAACAGCCGCTGCACTTTTAAAATTACTTCTCAAACAAAATAACATTGTGCCACGTTATTCAACGCAAGCTGTCGTGTCACCAGACTGGATTGTTCAAAGCGATGCTGCATTGATTATTGGTGATATTGCCTTAAAATATCCCTGGGAAAAATTATTGCCGCATGTATACGATCTGGGAAAGCTATGGCATCAGCAAACCAGTTTGCCCTTTGTCTTTGGTGTCTGGGCAGTCCGCAAACAATATGCCATGAAAAATCCTGAAAAAGTTCGACAAATGACACAAAAATTTCATCAATCGAAACAGTCGGGTCTGGCAAATCTTCAAAATATTTCTCGAATGGCAGCAAACAAATTAGGCATTGATATTCATACATGCAGCAAATATTATCAAAGTCTGAATTATGATTTATCAGAAATGCATATGCACGGCCTAAAGGCTTTTTTTGATGGATTGGGAATACAATCTACATAGTCGAAAAATTCATATATCTTGAATATTCATCGGGATAGAGGTATAATGAATAATTAAGTACTCAAAAATATTTGGGTATATATTGAAGTCAATTGTTCGCTGTCTTACCCCATTTGAAGGCGAACTGTAGGGGCAAACCTTGTGTTTGCCATCAAACAAAAACCGGTTTGTAACAAAAAAATTATCAAAGGAAAAAAAATGAAGCGTTATCTTGCAATTATTTTTATGATTTGTATGTCTGCTGTTTATGTATTTGCCTATAATTTTGGTGATGCCATTCACAATATTCACCCGGATATGCAGGGGGCGGAATCGGCCACCGAAATTGTTCAACTTCTTGACAAGGTGTTTTCAAAAATTCGGTCTGATGAAAAAAGTTTGGCTTTTTTACATTATCTGGATGAATCACTTCAAAAGTTTGATTTTAAATTATTGTATGATAATCCGACATTAGCACCTTTAGATAGAGGATATCGGGGCGTAACCCTTCAAGGAATCAATCATTCCGATCATTATTTTATGGGGCTCAGTCCCCACAAAAAGACGGATATTGAAAATCAAACAATTGGTAGTTTTGCATCTGAAATTGCATTAAAACAAATTGATGAATCTGTCGTTGGTTATCGCTCATTTTCTGCGTATATGGATACAGAAATGGCCCTCAAGCAATATGCTCATGATAATTTGCTGATTTTTGCTGATAATCTATTAAAAATAATTGATCCTGAGAATCTCGCACATTTAAACCCGCCTGAAAGTCCTGTCTTTAAAAATATTGATGGCGATGCCAGGATGGCAATCAATGCATTCTATCATGCTTTTCCAAAGCTTGCGGTCTTGTTTGATCAATATACCACATTGAATTCCTTATTAAAAATAGATATCTATAAGGGTGTTCTTTATACGCATTTTGACTTTTCTGTTTCATGTAAATATGAACAATTACAAAAAGATTATCCTCTTATTGCTGATTATCTGGAACAATTTAGAGGGGTTTTACAAACAGGTGTAAAGAGTATTAATACGAATGGACATAATTTATTTAATCTTCAGTTTGACTGTTCGCCAGACTTTTTTAAATTCTCAATTTATACCAGAGATGGAAAAATTGTACCGTTTGATCGTGATGGGAATCCTGTTTTTGATGAAGCTTTTTCTCTTTCCCAACTCAAAAAATACAATTTTAAACTCGTTACGCAATTACTGTTTGATGCTTATGGGCTAAAATACTTGAATAACGATATTGTTACAACAGGAAGCTATGTCAACACATCTGAATTTGCATCATTAAAACTTAAATTAAAGCATGTCAGTAAAACAAAAGTCTATGGCAGAAAATATCACATTTTCCCCAAATGGTTCATTGATTTCATCATTCCTGACGATATCGACCAGCTCATTTATGAACTGGTAACAGTCATGCTGCATGCCAATGATGATGAAGGCTCTTTTGTCAAATTTGAGTTTGATAAAAGAATACCTGATGAAGTGTATTTTAATTCGCTTGCTTCCAGCGAATATGTGGATAATTTTTTTATCAAACTTGAATTGGGTATCTGGCGGAATATTTTAAAAACAGATCAGGAGACTGTTGATGAAATCAATCAATTGATTCTCAGGGGACTGTGTACAACGATTGATGACTTGAATAATTTGTAGGTTTGTTGATTCAGGAATACTCGAAAAATAATTTATGTATCAGAAATAAAAGAACAACAAATGCTTGAAATAAAAAACTTACACGTAAAATATGATCAGGTGGAAGTACTTCACGGCATTGACATGACTGTCCAATCCGGTGAAATCGTAACACTTTTGGGAGCAAATGGTGCTGGCAAATCTACCACATTAATGTGTATCAGCGGCCTGGTTCGTGCATATAAGGGAGAAATTCTTTTTTGTGGAAAGCCGATTCATAGAGTACCGGCGAATAAAATTGTTGCATCAGGTATATCACAATCACCAGAAGGACGTCGGGTGTTTGGTACGTTGACAGTTTTGGAAAACCTTCGTTTGGGAGCATTTACAATAAAAGATAAACATCAAATCGCCAGCAATATGGAATGGATATTCGCTTTATTTCCGCGTCTATCTGAAAGAAAGCATCAAATGGCCGGAACACTGAGTGGGGGCGAACAACAAATGTTGGCTATTGGACGTTCTTTGATGTCCAATCCAAAATTATTGCTGTTGGATGAACCTGGTCTGGGACTTGCACCCATTCTTGTTCAAACAATTTTTCAAACCATTCAGCAGATCAATAAAAAAGGGGTGACTGTTTTACTGGTTGAACAAAATGCATTGATGGCCTTAAAACTGGCACACCGTGGGTATGTTCTTGAAGTTGGAAATGTTGTTCTTGAAGATACTGCTGCGCGTTTGTTGTGTAACGATGATGTTCAAAGTGCTTATTTGGGAAAACAATAAGGGACTTTTTTTTTTGAGTATTCCTTAGATGAGGTATCGGATGAATAACAAAGATTCATTGTTTTCAAAGATAGAACTTGAAAACTATGCCCAAATATTATTTTGGGGGCTTGAAACATCTCGTCAAAATCAGCTTAAACAAGATGATGCCATTCTTATACAAGGGCATATACCCGGTTTGCAACTGATTCAAACGCTGCATAAAATGGTTCTCGAACGCGGCTTTAATCCGATTATCCGGTTAACGCCCCCGGCTGATATTGAGCGCGAGTTTTACGACTATGCCAATGAAAATCAATTATCATTTATTGCACCTGGTGAAGAAATTCTCATGTCTACTATTCATGGGGCAATTTATGTGAGAGCCCCTGAAAAATTGACCCATCTTCAAGATATTGATGCTGAAAAGCAAAACATTGTTTCACGATCTCGGAATTTTCTCAAAAAAATCATGCAAAAAAGACAATTAGAAAAAACCTGCTCATGGACATTAGGAACATATCCAACATCTGCACGGGCCAGACATGCAAATATGTCTTTAAATGCCTATGCCAGTAAAGTAAAGGCAGCATGTCATTTAGATGCCATTTCGCCAATATCCACATGGCAAGATCTTTATGCCAGAATCATTGATACAAAAAATTGGTTGCTGTCATTGGATATCAGGCAGATTCATGTCGAATCCAAACACATGGATTTACGTCTGTCATTGGGGGAACACCGGAAATGGCTGGGGATGTCGGGCAGGAATATTCCCAGCTTTGAAATTTTTACATCGCCCGATTGGCGAACAGTTGATGGCATATATTATTCAGACCAACCTGCCTTTGTGAGTGGTAATGCAATCAAGGATATTCGATTAACATTCAACAATGGGCGTATTGTCAATGCCACCGCAGAAACAGGCGAAAAATTTCTTAACAAACGATTAAAAGTAGATCCGGGGGCCTCACGTGTGGGTGAATTTTCCTTGACTGATAAGCGTTTTTCAAAAATTGATTGCTATATGGCCGATATTTTATTTGATGAAAATTATGGCGGCACATCAGGGAATTGTCATATTGCAATGGGCAGTGCTTTTGATTCTGCTTACAATGGTAAGCAACCATTGAAATCAACGACGCAAAGGGAGATATTGGGATTGAATGATTCTGCGATTCATTGGGATATTATCAATACAGAGCCAAAAATTGTCACAGCAAAATTATCATCTGGAAAGAAACAGGTGATCTATGAAAATGGAGTTTTTAATCAATGAAACCAATAACCTTTTTTGTTCTTATTTTTTTTTGTGCGACTCGCCTTTGTGCAGACGATTCTTCAGTAATTCAATATAATCTTGATGAGGTACTCAAAAAAGCTGTTTATTCAGCAGATCAAATCAAATACAAATACGAAGAAATTAATCTGGCCAAAACTTACAGCGATATCGCCCGGTCAGTACTTTTACCCAAATTCTCTACTCAAACATCGTATTCAAGATTTTGGAAAGAATTATTGGACCAGCCCAAATGGATTGGTTCATGGGGTGTCAATATTTCACAAAGCTTTACACTCAATGGAAAAGAGTTCATTTATTATCGTATCAGTGAATTTAACCGCAAACAAACGTATTATGACCTCTATCGTCAAACAGAAACATATCTTTTCCAAATTGTGGATGCCTATTACTCGGTCTTGAAAACCCAAAAATCCATTGAAATATCTGAAGCCAATGTCAAACGATTAACCCGACATCAACAGGCTGTTGCTGATCGACTGTCAGTCAATGATGTTGCAAAAACGGCATTGTATCGTGCAAAAGCAGAATTATCCGATGCAAAGACCGAAAACATGCGTGCAGTAAATGCCAATCGCATTGCCAGAGCGACCCTTGCGCGCATGGTTTGCATTCCCAACACCTTTGAAATTGTATCACCAGAGCCATTGCCTGTATCAAAAACAACGCTTGAGAAATGGATTACACTGGGACTTGAAAATCGGGCAGAGTTAAAAAAACTTGAAGTTGCAGATCAAATGGCCACAGATCGTATCAAAGTTGCCAAAGGTGCCTATTGGCCATCAGTTTCCTTTGACGGTCAGTATTATGACAGTGAAGACAGTATGCCTGAAGATCCGGAATATAATATATCCGGTTCTGTTACGCTCAATTATTCGTTTTTTGATGGTGGCATGCGGTCAGCAGAAGTTGCTGAGGCACGAATTGAAAAAAAACAAATGCGTTTTTTGATTCAAGATGTAACGCGCAATATTGCACTTGAAATAGAGACCGCATTTCTGGAAAAAAACACGCAGTTAAGTTTACTCGCATCATTAAAAGATCAGCTCACATTTTCCAAAGAAAATTATGAAGCTGTCACCAGTCAGTTCATGTTTGGCATGGCGACGAGTGTTGATGTTATGGATGCCAATACGTTGTTATTGACATCAGAGCGGAAATTATCTGAAGTCTTGTATGATATTCAATTTGCTCAAATCAAAATGGATTATGTGTCTGGTGTCTTTTTAAAGGATTTTGCAAAGCGATCTCGTATTACTGTTGACGATTTTGGGAAATAATATTTTTTTAACGAAAGACAATCAAGGAACAACGTCCATCGACTGCTCTCTTCTTATTTTCCATGCCGAACCCTCTTTAACAAGAATCAGACGTTTTCTTGTTCGGTCCTTGTAATAAAAACCTTTGGATTCGAAATCCTGAACAAATGAAACCGATGCTTCAGTGTCTGAGATAAAATGAATATCCGCCTGCCCCACAATTGACACAAAAATGGATTTACGTTTTAATCGTTCTTTTCTTTGCTTCCGCCATTTGCTTAATGTCATATTGTCTTCAGGTTGAAAATCATTGGCATAATATCGAAAATATTCCGCGCTTCTCATTGACCGCCAGGCAGATAACCATTGATCTAACATCATCTGAATGGCGATGATTTCGGATGCCTGATCCAGTTTTTTCTCTTCTACAGGGGGAGGCGTTTCTTTTATGGAAATCTCTTCAACTTTGGGCCGGGTGTTGATGAAATTTACTTCTGTTGCTGCCTTTGCTTTTTCATCAGGCACAATTTTTTTCAAATCAACGCGTTTTAATTTGAATGCTGTATCGGGTTGGATATTGAGTCCGGCCAATTGAATATGATCTCGCACAGCCAGAATATTCAAACACCTGGAAATACCTTCAGCACTTTGACGAGAGAATTCGGGAGCATACTTGATGATAAACCGATAGCATCCCAATGCTTTTTTGATGCGACCTGTTTTTTCAAAACACAGGCCCAATGCATATATATCCGGATGATACTGTTTTGTAAATTTTTCATAATTGACCATTTGCTGTTCCTGAAAAATTGAGTCGATGGCATCAGCCAGCCTTGCATCAATAAATAAACCTCTGGTATCTGTCTTGTTTTTTGATAATCGTGATGTGACAATATATTGAATTAACGAATTATATGCCCTGGCATCAAAAAGAATCTTACTTTTGGGATCAACAAATTCAGGTGCTTTAACAGGCAGTTCTTTTGGTAGTTTTGTCAATTGATGAATTTTTTCAGAAAGCTTTGGAAGTAAATAATTGCCGGGAATTTCATCCAGGGAATTGTCTGTCAGTCGGCAAAAAAATAATTGATTGTTTAAAATAAAACCTTCGCGGTGCATCGCAGTAACATAAAAACTGCGTGTTTGAATTCTATTATTTTCATTTTTTTTGTGCAATTGGAGTTGAACAATCAAATCAAAGTGATATCTGGATGATTGTGTTTGTTTTTTCGCATTGAATTGCCACCAGGTTTGAGCAGAAAGCAGGGCATCATAATCAGATTGCTTCGGAATCATTTCCTGTTGCGGAATATAGGATAAACGAATATGGGGAACATCACGCAAAGCTTCACAAATTCCCAGCGAAAGCATATGGATATCACTTTTTGATGCTGAAAAAATGCCTGAATTAATATTTGATGGCACTGTCTTGCATTCCAGCAACAACAGCCGATGAATACCTGAAAAGGGTGAATGATAATTATGATTTTTAGGTAAAGGCGGGGAGGTCGTGCATCCATTTAATAGCATTCCGCTAACAATAATAACTAATGATAATCGATAGATAAAATTATCGCACATGATGACTCCTTAATGACTGTTCAGTGATTTCTCGGCTGAGATCCAGCTCTTTATTACTGGTTTTTCTGAAATAAACCAGACGATGAAAAGCAAGTCTGGCCAGATAATTCATTGGATTTGCATTTATTGCTTTTTCATAATATGTGCTTGCTTCATCAATAAATCCAAGTGCTTCAAGGGCAGTGCCATAATTTTTGTAATCACCTGATAAGCACTTGCGGACATTATCAATTTCAGCTTCCTTTTCTTTGGCCATTTTAATACGTTTTTCTCGAAAATCATCATCAGGAGAAGATTGGGCAAGTGCCTTTTTTTCCAGTTTCTGATACTTTTCAAGGATTTTATTTTTTTTTTCAATATAGGCACGTTCATTTTTCTTAATGGATTCTGCAATATGGGCAAGGGCTTCAGGAAAAGCATTTGCTTCAAGAAGATACCGACCCCGAATATCAGCATCATGATTGATACTTATTAATCGGTTGACTTTCCTGGGATAGATGTCTTCTTTTAATTGAGCAATTGCAATTTGGAACAATTGTTGTGCCAATCTTCGATGCATGCATATCTTATCCCAGTGAGAGTGGTTTGGTTTGAAAATATCTGTTGCTGTCAAGTTATCCAACAGACGAACATAAATTTCATTTCCCGAATGATCCAACAGGACAATACTCAAGGTTGCAGATACATTGATTTGGGATTGATTTTTTATCGATTGATGAATCATACCATTGATAAATAATTGATGTTGCTTTTGATATTCCTTTTCTGTACGTACAGGATTTTGCCATTCATAGCCATTGATCTCAATTTGATTTGGTATGGATTCACATTGGGCATTTGGACAGATCAGATGTATCTGATACCAGGGCATATGACTGAATGTTTTCGCAATGTTTTCCTGAATCATATGCTGATATAATTGTTTCACATCTGTCGTCAGACAGCCTGAAAACTGGATATCTGGTTGCTGTACAAGTATGGTTTGAATATCTCGAAATCGAACAACTTTGGATGGCGGTCGAATAAAATTTGCGACATCTAATTGACTCTTTGCGCATCCACAAGAGATAAACAGCGATATCAATAATATAATTTCACATTGGTATTGTCTACATCGCATGGATTGCTCTCCTTTCGTCATCATCTGTTAAATGATTATCCCGCCTCAAGGCAAGTGCGCAGGCTTTCATCAACTGGCTGGATTCAGTTAAGGTCATAATTGTCTGATACCCTTGATATATGCGTTTCAATTTTACAGGATCGGCTTCACTGGCCTCACATGCCAATAAGAATCCATAATAATTGATTAAATCTGTTTCAAGATTTCTAAGTTGATTCCTTTGCCATCTTTCATATTGATTGCGAATGTTGGGAACAGATTGCGTTGTGTAATTCAGGGCGGGTAAAATTGATTTGAGCCGCTTTTTTGCTTTTACATAATTATATTGAACCAATAATTTTTTTGCGCGTGAATCCATGCCCTGCAGAAGGTAGGCATCAATTGATTTCCGAGGGATAGAGATCGCCTTATCCAGTTGAGAAACAATTTGTTTGCTTAATTGGCTTTCAAATGATTTGGGACCTTTTGATTCAAAGTTTTTTTTCGCAAGGGATTTGATCATAAAAACATGTTTCATTTCAAAAAATTGTGGATCATACAAACTGACAAAGGTGAGTAATGCATCAGATTGCTCACAAACATTATCTATTTCATGCATGTCTTTAATACCTGCTTTTCTGGCTTTCTGAGTGGGTGATTTCACATAATGATTCACATTTAACACATAGGTGGGACTTTTTCTTGAATCATCCATGTGATCAGTTATTTGAAAATAGCCATTTTGTTTGAAGCGTTGTTTCAGCACCTGCAATAATTCCTGGGATTTCTCATATTGCTCCCTTTCATCACTGACAATAATTAAAAATGCATCTGGATGGATTGTTTTTAGTGGATAGGGCCGGTCATAGTTTAATGCTACGCGCACCTTGACAAGCGGGATTGATGTTTGAAAACTCATGGCACATCCCGAATAAATTAGTAATAATATCAATGAAATATATCGGTACATTCGCAATTCCTTCTTTTCATAAAAAATAATGAATATTGTTTTATTTCATATGTATAGCAAGGAATATGCCATGAAATGAATACAGCATTACTGGTAGGTTGACATGACCACATTGCGAATATGCCATTTGGGCGTATAATTCAAAATGGTTCTGGAACGTGTCAGATCCAGAATCAATCGATATCGCAGCATGGATAAAAAAGCGGGCGAAAACTCAGATAGTTTCGATTTCCAAAGTCCTGAACCAAACATATTTGCCAGGCCATGAAATACAGGAACTGTATGCTTGTGGATCATTGAACAAATTTCTTTCAAGCTCAGATAGCCCTCAGCAGCAATGTTGAATGCACCAATTTTTGGATATGTTGCTGACCAAATCAGGGCATCAATGACATCATCTTCATAAATCAATTGAAAAGGCGGGTCAAAGCCCAGGAATGTTGGAATGACCGGATATTGCAAATATCGAGACAAACTGTTTTCAACGTTTGGCCCCATGGCATTGACAATGCGAAGTATGGTTATTGTTGAACGTGATGGAGCGGATGCTATCGCTGCCAGGCAGGCTTCTTCAAGTTCGATCAATCCACGAATATGTTGATAGTTCCGATCTCCCAATAACAAATGATCTTCTGTGATAAAGGCAGGGTTTTCCCATCGCGCCCCATAAACCAGAAATGAAGATAAAACAACGATGGTTGGAATTTGAATTTCAAGTGCTTTTCGTAGAATTCGCAAGGAGTTTTGAACACCGCTCAAGTGGCTGGCATGGTTATCATGATAACAATAATCACCAGTAAATGGACATAAAAACAGGGTGTCTGCTTGTGAACGTTCCAGCGCATCAGCCCATTCAAAATGAAACGGGGGTTTATAACTCAATCTTGCGGATGTCAATCGGTCACTTTGAACATCTGGTTTTTTGGTATCCAATGCCAGGATGGATTGAATTTGCGCATCGGTAATGAGTGATTTTAACAGACGTTTTCCCCAGAAAAACTCTGTTCCGGTGATTACGACATTTTTCATAATAAATGTTATCCTTTTATGCACAATGCTTTAATGCACAGAAGGCCTCCAACGCACCTGGTTTGATGTCAGAAATATAAACACGTTCGGACTCTGCACTGCTCTTAAAGTTACTCTGACATACAAATCTAACTTGTTATAGACACTCTAACTTTTTAAGCCATTCATCAAAACCAGCACATTTTTTTCGTATGCTATTTAAGCCAGTTTTTAAAGCAATATCTGGCCCATGTGTAACTTTCCGATAAGAAGTATCTATTAAACGTTTTGATGGAGCTGTTTGAGAAGAATTATTGATTAGTTCAGGATTACCATTAAATTCTTTCAGAATATTTTCTGCCCAATTCTTTATCTCCTTATTTTGAAGAATAGAAGCCATGTCTGCGGGAGATGAAAACAATAAGCCTTCAAATTCATACATTTGAATGTAAGGTATTAATTTTTCTTGTAATGTATTAGGAACTAATTGCAAAATTCTTTTTTCAAGAATATCTTTCGTGTCTTCTTCTTTGATCCCTTTAAAACCATAAAAATCATAGAATGTTGAAACAAAATCGAAACTATACATCAATTTATTGATTTCATATTTTACTCTGTCAATACTAATATTTCCACGCATTGATACAGGGGTAATAAAAATATTTTTTTTCTCAAGATAAGGCTGCACTAACATTTTGAAAAATCGTACTTCTGTTGAACCTTCAACTGAAATGCCAATTCTTACCATTCCAGTCCACCTCCAATTAAATTTTTTTCCCACAGGTCGCCCATGCTATAATCCTTTAACCAATGTTTAAGATGTTTTCCTGTCAGACGCTGAAAATTTGACATATCCTTTTTACAATCAACAATAATAAAGTTTTCAGGCATAAAATGATTTGCAAAAGAAACAGATTGAGTGGTGCAGATAATTTTATTATCTTGAGAAATTTTTTGGATGATATCAGCAAGAACATCCAATGCAGCGGGATGAAGCCCAAGTTCTGGTTCATCCAATATGATAATTGGTGGCCTTAAACATTCAGGTTGTAACAATAGAACTGCAAGAAAAATGAAACGTGCAGTTCCATCAGAGAATTGATTGGCTGAAAATGGACTGTCATGATTACGATGTATCCACTTTAAAAGAATTTTTTCGTTATCTTGATTTCCAGCAGGCACCAGGTAAAAATCATGAAAAAATGGTGTCACAGTTCTAATTGTATTGACAATATCATGATAATTTGATGGAAATTCATATCGTAATCGATAAAGGAATGCTGCAATATTCTGTGAATTAGGGTATAAGTATTCACTAGCATCTAATGCTGTTGCCTGCTTAAAGTTCGCATAATCACTATTGTCATGAAAATGATAAACCCTTATATTTTTCAAGTATTCAAGAATATTACACTGATTTTCAATGTAATGTAGGTTTGACAGTAAACCGCTCTCCCCAGGTTTTCCATGTAAATCAATTTTTGCGGTAGTCGGCTGACATATAATATATTCACTTTCAAAGATGAATGAATCATCGTAAGTATTGATTGCTAATTCAGCGTGATAGTGAATTTTATCAATATGAAGGTCAATACACATTCGAGGACTTTTTTTGGCACTAAAAAATAAAAAAGAATGTGCAAATCCATTTCTTGCAACAAATCTAGACAATGTGCCCTGAGCAAGGTGATTTAGAAAGGAAAATAGTGACAGGAAATTTGATTTTCCAGCACCATTGGCACCTAAAAGGAGATTTAAAGACTCTATATTCAATGTAAGAGATCGAATGGACTTAAATCCTTCAAGTGAAATCTTTTGAAGATTACAATTATGAATATATTCTTTTTTCATATATTTCCTTTTTTGGCACAATTACAAACTATGATTAAGGATCTCTCATAAATATTTCATTTGATTCATAAATAGTTGTTATCCTAAGGAATGATCAAAACAAAAGTTCTCAACTTGTCTTGATTTGAGTTTTCGAATAAGTCGTCTAGAGACGTAACATGATACGTCTCAACAATACAATTACCTCAAAACAAACAATATCAATAAATGAGGAAGTTCTTTATTATAATATCCTTAAAGATCTTCGCTTTTCGGTTCATCATCGTCAGATGGAACAGATGACTTTGGCACAATACTTTCAATATCGTTGTCTTCTTCCAAAAAGCCATCTTCCATGTCATCATCAGAGAGATCATCAGTCAACTCAGACAGCTCATCTTCAATAATATCGTCCTCTTCTGGTTCTTCCTGTTCAACAGGTTTGTCTTCAATATCCTCCCAGTCCAGGATCAGTTCATTGATCGTTTCATCAGTTTCTTTTAATAATTGAATGACTAAAGTGGCAATGGAAACCGCAAGTTCGTATGGTGGAAATAAATTGTGGGTTCGTATAACACCAATCAAGTCTTGAATATCTTTATCAATAACACTGGCCAACTGGTCTACTGAATATTTTTCTTCAGTGGTTTCAATATGCTGGCCTTCCCATTCCATTTGTTCTGTTATACGAATCTGATCTTTTTTATCATTGTAAGAAATTTTATATCGTTGTTTCATTTAGAACTCCTGTTTTTCTAAAATTGGATTATATTCAAAAAGAAAGCAAATCGTGTTTTGAATATATGATGCTATAAACACAAGTGCCCATTTACAATGGTTTGTTTTACTTTTCCCTTGCATTTCCAGCCATCAAAGGGAGTATTCCTACTTTTTGACTGGAACGATTTCGCCGATATGGTATGTGTTATCGACAAATCAATGATTGTCAAGTCGGCAGGATATCCCCTGGCTATTCGTTTTTCTGGCATTCTCATGATTCTGGCAGGATTTATTGACATCTGTTCAATGAGTTGCGCCAGTGTCAATACCTTGTCATGAACAAGCTTTAAACCCAAAGCAAGGCTTGTTTCCAGGCCAATAATGCCATTGGCTGCCTGATCAAAGGGAACCTGTTTTTCAAGCTCGGAATGTGGTGCGTGGTCTGTTGCGATAACATCAATAATGCCCTCTGAAAGGGCCTGTCGAATAGCATCTCTGTCGGTTTCTGTCCTTAAAGGCGGATTCATTTTAGCGTGGGTGTCATACTCTAAAACCGCCGAATCTGTCAATGTAAAATAGTGCGGTGCTGTTTCAGCAGTAACAGGTAAGCCTTTTTTTTTGGCAAATCTGATGGCTTCAACAGATTGTGCTGTGCTGATATGGGCAAGATGTAATCGAGAACCGGTCAACTCACACAATGCAATATCTCTCATGACCATCACGCTCTCAGAAGCATTGGGAATTCCAGCAAGGCCCATGCGGGTAGAAACAACACCTTCATTCATGACCCCTTCAGCCAGTCTTAAGTCTTCGCAGTGAGAGATAATCAACGCATCAAAACTGCGCGCATATTCCATTGCACGCCTCATCAATTGGGGATCCGACACAGGGTGACCATCGTCAGAAAACGCACAGGCACCGGCATCACGCAATAATCCCATTTCGGTCAACCCTTTTCCTTTGCTTCCCGGGCTGATCGCTGCCACCGGATGAACGCGTGTGCCCACTGATGACGTGGCTTTTTCAATCATGTATTTCGTTATTTCTGGTTGATCATTGATTGGATTGGTGTTCGGCATGCAGCAAACATCTGTAAAACCGCCATGCGCCGCAGCACGGCAACCGGTTTCAATTGTTTCCTTATATTCCTGTCCTGGATCACGAAAATGTACATGAATATCCACCAGCCCGGGGCAAATTATTTGGCCAGTTGCGTCATATATATGATCTGCTTCATCTCTGCTAAATGGTATATTTGATTTTTCGTCTTGCGATAGAACGGCAAGGATCGTAGTACCATCAATATAAATATTTCGGATATCATCCAGAGTTTGCTGTGGATCAATTACAGTCCCGTTTTCAATTAGAATGCGCATTCCGTGTTCCTCCCATGAGTAAATAAAGCAGTGCCATTCGAATGGCAACGCCATTGGTGACCTGTTTCATAATTAATGATTCTTTTGCATCAGCAATATCAGATGATAATTCTACCCCGCGATTGATTGGGCCTGGATGCATGATGTAGGCGTTTTTGTTCATTGATTTGAGACGTTCATATGTCAGGCCATAAAAGTTTGCATATTCTCGCTCTGTTGGAAAGAAAAAATTGCTCTGACGTTCTTTCTGAATTCTTAGTGCCATAACGATATCAGCATTGGTGACAGCGTCCTCAAAAGATTTTGCCACGTGCGCTCCCAATTTATCAATGCCTGAAGGAATCATCGTACAGGGTGCCGCGACAGTGACTGTTGCCCCCATTTTAGTAAATCCGATGATATTTGATCTGGCAACACGACTGTGGAAAATATCACCAATAATGGATAATCGCAGATCTTGAATTTTGCCAAGTGTCTCACGCACAGTCATTAAGTCCAGAAGGCATTGGGTTGGATGCGCATGCATGCCATCACCGGCATTAATAACCGATGCATTCAAATGTCTGGATACAAAATGTGGTGCGCCGGATGCTGAATGACGCATGACAATAATATCCGGATGCATTGCTTGAAGCGTGTTGACAGTATCCAGCAGGGTTTCACCTTTGGTCATGCTGCTGGTTGATGCTGAAATAGAAAATGTGTCGGCACTCAGGCGTTTGGCAGCAATTTCAAATGATGTCCGCGTTCGTGTGCTGGGCTCATGGAAAAAATGTACAATGGATTTTCCACGAAGTGTAGGTACCTTTTTTATAGGACGTTCGGATATATCTTTCAGGGTTGATGCTGTATTGAGAATATAATCAATCTCTTGCTTTGTCAGCGACGACATATCCAAAATATGTTTTTGATGAAAATGATCCATGTTTTTTCCGTAAATTATTTCAGGAGATGACAAAATCTTCCCCAACGAACGTCAATATTCAGTAATTTGGACAACGACCATTCAAATTCGCTTGTGTCCCACGAAAAATAGACAATAAAGGCTTTACCTTTCAGTGCTTTTTTTCCGACAAATCCCCAAAATCGGCTGTCATAGCTATGGTCCCGATTATCTCCCAACACAAATATTGAATCATCCGGTACTTTCACCGGACCATAATTATCACGCGGACGATTCATTAATGGCGACCCCCTTGTATCAGAAAAATAGGCGCGTGAATCATCTTTCTTTTCACCATTAATGTATACAACCTTGTCTTTTATTTCCACCATATCCCCGGGCAGTCCAATAACGCGTTTGATATAATCTTTCTGTGGGTCCTTGGGGCATTTAAAGACGACAATATCATAATAATCCGGATCTGCACCCGGAATAATTGTTGTATTGACAAAGGGAATTTTTACGCCATAAATAAATTTTGAGACCAATATATGATCACCAATCAAAAGTGTCGGGATCATTGAACCTGATGGAATCTTGAACGCCTGTACAATAAATGTCCGAATAAACAGGGCAAGAATAATTGCGATAACAATGGCTTCAACATTTTCACGCAATTTTCCCTTTTCAGGTTTTTCCTTTTGTGATGCATCTGGCGGAATATCCACCTTTGATGATTTTTCTGGATTAGTTTTTTTTTTCAATCGTATTTATCCTGATTAATATAATTTAGTGTAAGGGGTGTTGTGAAACCCCCAGTAAAAAAGAACCTTCCTGAATCCACTTTTTTAATGTATTGGCAATTTCTCGTGCGCGAACCATAGATGACAGTGGCACAGTGGGGATTTTTTTTTCTTTGATTTGTATTTCACCCTGCTTAAGTTCGGCATAACTGATTTGACCATAAAACTTGTTTTTTCTTGCCTGTTGATCATGGCAATAATCAACAATTTGTGTGTAAAGATCCGCATCAGAAACTGATGTATACCTTGCCATGTCTTCATTCAAAATTGGAATGGGAATTCCCAGGCCAACAGCCAGAGAGCATCCATATCCCAATATTGAAATCCCAACCAGCCAGCGTGAATCCATCTGCTTAAGGTCTCCCATTACAAAAAGTGTTCCAGCAGGTTTCATTGGAGTGCCATTTGGAGCTCTTATGACGTCAGTATTGTGCTGTGTGCCATAAAAAGTAACATAACCCACGCCGCCGCCTAAAAATATTCGTGTACCAACACCAATGGTTTGAAATAGTGGATCATTAAAAAGAGGACTGAGTTCACCGGCTGAGCAATAGTTGGCATTTCCCATGCCGGGTTTCAATACCCCTAAATACGTATATATTGTACGTTTGCCAGTATTAATGGCACAGTTGTAATTTTGATACGCATTTCGCGGATTGGTAAGTGTTGCCATAGGAAGGTCATTCAGTCTTACTTTTTTTTCAATAAAACGATTGGGATAACAATCGGTGCCATAACCAGTTGCCTGTAAAGTAATGCGTTTGCCTTCAAGTAAATCCTGGATAACATGTCCACCACCATAATTGAATTCACCTGGATAGGCTTTATTTAGTGGATCATCACGGCAAGGTTCTGTTGCACCAAGATAGCAGTCTACCGCTGCGATGCCACCATAAGCCGGCACATTATTTAATAAAACTTCCGATGCCTTGATTGGCGGTTGAGAATGACCAAAGTTGATAAATACCCCGGAAGAACACATGGGCGCAAATGTACCTGTTGTAACAATATCAACATCATTTGCCGCATCAACGGGACCATTTTCTTTTACGATATCAATCATTTCTTCAGCGGTTACAACAACAACACTGCCTTTTTTTATTCTATCATTAATTTCATCGTAGGTTTTTTGAATTTTAAATTTTTTCATTTGTTTTCTCCGGCACCCCGGATATAAATCAAAACTATGTTAAACTGTACAGCCGGGATTGATATCTTTATTATAAACCACTATTGATCAAATCTTTCGTTGATTCGATTTTATCCATGATATTATATTTAATCCATTTCCTGTCCCACCATTCCAGTGGATTTGTAAATACACCCTTAATAATAATACTGAAATGTAAATGATCTCCACCAGCAAGACCAGTTGTTCCGGTATGGCCGATAATGTTACCTTTTCTCACTTCATTACCAGGTGTAACCATAAACCGGTTTAAATGTGAGTACAGGGAGAACAGACCAAATCCATGATCAATCACCACACATCGACCAAATATTCCAACTTGATCGGCAAATACAACTATGCCATCATTGGCAGCAGGAACAGGAGAATGATAGGTTGAGGCCAGATCAATACCAAGATGTACCTGATGGTCTACGACTTTACTCTGATAATGATAGGTGCGTCGATCCCCAAAACCCGCTCGTGTAGCGGATTTGGGCAGCCTGAGAAATGTATCTTTCCAAAATAAGACATTTTTGGATTCCTGGCAAACGGATTGGATTTTTTTTACATTAGATAATCGTTCTTGCTGGTTTACCTTTAAAAAATGATCAATCAGCGGTTTATCTGAGTCTGAATATTTTGAAAATTCAGGCAATTTTTTTCTCAAAAAACGATCTGTTATCCGTATAATATCGCGTTTATATTTCTTTTTGCGTATATTGTATGTGAGTGGCGAACGTCCCTGGTTATGGGCCTGATCTTCTGCCTGAACATAAATTTCTGTACCGGGCCCTTGTTCATGCGAAACAGACAGAAATGCGGCGTAAACCAGTTTATCCTGAAATAAACCGGACATACCTGGAAAAAAATTTTTTCCGACTTTGACACCATTAATTGTTTCAGATTCAGAAACACGATAAATAACCAGTCCAGCCCCCCCTTGATTAAAATGATGTTTCCTGGACATAATTTCAATTTTGGGATAGGCGGTATCAATTGTAACAATTTTTTCTATATATGTATTGTTTCCCTTAAAAAAATTACGCCATGAACAATCCCATACTGCTATTCTTAATGTGCCATTGCCATCAGGAAAAAAATGCCTTTTTGGATCCAATGTAAATTTAAAGTGATGCTTGTTGTCCGAACTTTTGCCTTTCCACAAATCAACAGAAAATGTTTTGTCATAAAAAACTGTCTCTTTGTCATCCAGCCGAAATCCTACCCAGATTTTTCGAAGGCCGGTTTTTTGATCTGACACTTCTATGGATATTTCAGTATTCATCCCGCAAAATTTGGGGCAATCCAAAAGCTTAATTTCAGGTGATTCACTCTCAAACCTGATAGACATCGCCCAGGCACAAGAACAAAAAACCAACAGGCATATTAATAAAACAAATCTTGTTTTTAATTTTTTTAACCTGGATTCCTTTTTTCGAATAAATCGTTTAGATTGAAAACTCATTTGAAATCACAATTTTTTTAGTTTTTTTTGCAAAAAATGCAATTATTATGAAAAATTGATTGCTACGCTACGAGACTTGGAGAATTCACACATAAAGTGAGGTATCCGCCAAATTAATCTTAACATCATATCAGTTTGTGAATGAGTTATCAAGGATGTTTTTTGTTTATTGATATTAATGCATGGATGGATAAATGAATAAAAAATCAAAAACTTAAAAAAAATATTTTTCCCTTTCAAAAATGATGCCGTTTTGCTAACATAAACTAAATTTATTGATAACAATATTTAAAGGTATGCTTAGAATGCTCGAATAATAATATATTCAATCTGATCGAAAAATTATTTTTCGAAAAGTCATAAGCGAAAGATGGAGGCATTATGTCTCAGGTAGTTGGAAAAAATAACTGGACAATGGGTAAAGGCTATCCATTGGTATTTATTGGGGGCCCTTGTGTATTAGAGGATGTCGCCATTGCCATTGAAATTGCCTCGTATTTGAAGGAACTGACACAGCGGTTGGGAATACCTTATATATTCAAGGCATCTTTTGATAAAGCCAATCGAACGTCAATTCAATCCTTTCGTGGGCCAGGTCTGCAAAAAGGCTTGCAAATTCTGGATCAGGTAAAATCACAGCTCAACTTACCCATTCTATCGGACATTCATGAGGTTTCACAGGTATCACCGGCCTCGGAAATAATGGACATTATCCAGATCCCGGCTTTTCTTTGCCGTCAAACTGATTTGTTACAGGCAGTTGCCAAAACACAAGCCTGTATCAATATTAAGAAAGGGCAATTTCTTGCACCCTGGGACATGACCCAGGTAATCAAGAAAATTACAGATAATGGCAACTCCAACATTCTTTTAACTGAGCGAGGAACGAGTTTTGGTTACAATAACCTTGTTGTTGATATGAGAAGTTTACAAATTATGCGGAAATTGGGATATCCGGTTATTTTTGATGCCACTCACAGTGTGCAATTGCCTGGTGGATCGGGTAGCTGTTCAGGCGGTCAACGTGAATTTGTACCTGTTTTGGCACGTGCTGCGGTGGCTGCCGGTGTTGATGCTGTTTTCATGGAAGTTTATCCAGACCCTGAAAAAGCGAAATGTGATGGCCCAAACTCGGTTTATCTGAATCAAATTGAATTGATGCTCAAACAGATGATGTCCATTGATAAAATTGTTCAATCATAATTATCTTTGAGGGTTTATGTGGCGAGTTCCGGTTAAAATTATTTTGGTTGTTGTTATTTTTTTTGTTGTCGGTGGAATAATTCTGATTTTAACCAGCTATCGGTATTGGCTTAAACCCGAAAGCCTGGTGAATTCAAATATAGAATCTCATATTGATATTGGTTTAAAAACAGTTCATCATGTTGCCCTGAAAAAGGGAATAAAATTATGGGATCTGACATCAGAATCTGTACAAAGAATTGACGCACAAAATCATGTCACCCCACTGACATTAACTTTTTATCCACATACAGGCAAACCAATTATGTTAAATGCCGGACATGGCACAGTCAAAGATAATAAGGATATTGAAATAAATGGAAACATTATAATAAAACAACCTCCCTGGCAATTTGTTTGTGATTCAATAACATATTCTTATTCCCAACATGAAATTGCTGGAAAGAATAACATTGCAATAACTGGCAGGGGACTGACAATTACAGCAAAAGCCATGAATTATGATTTAAGCAGCGGTCAATTAACAATCAATGAATCTGTCTGTCTCACTTTGACAGAGCCAGCATCATTTGAAACGGGGCATTCAAAATGAGTCTGATTAATTTTTTTACACATAGATTAACATACGCAATTGTTCTATTATTAATCTTTTCTAATTACGAAGTGATTGTTGCAGAAACATCCAATATGAAGCAACCTATACATATTCAAGCGGATAAGATGTTGGCATCTCCAAAAAAGAAATTTATTAAATTTCAGGGTAACGTCAAGGTTACACAGGATAATATTCAACTGACTGCTGATACGCTCAAGGTTTTCATCATTTCATCAGGAAATCCAGTTGCAATGACAAAAGAATCGGTACAAAAGATTGATGCAAATGGACATGTAAGGATCCATTGGAATGATTATCGAATTGAAGCTGAAACAGCTTTATATTTGCCGCCCAACAATACGCTGGTGATATCTGGAAATATGGCACATGTCTATCAGGGCACAAACAGCATTGCTGGTTCACGTATCGTTTTAAATTTAGAGACAGACCAGATTGAAATATCCAGTAAAACAGGAGAACAGGTTGAAGCAATTTATGAGTTTTCAGATCAGGATATGAATCACATGAAACAAAAATAAATGAAATCCATAGTCAATTTATTGAATGATTATAATTTAGTATTGTTTTTTTTTATAAATCCATATAAGATGGTTCACATAAATGGCCACATTATCAGTTCAAAATTTATCGAAAGTGTATCATGGTAAACCAACAGTCAGTTCTGTCAGCTTATCGCTTGAAGATGGACAGGTCGTTGGCTTGCTTGGCCCCAATGGTGCCGGTAAAACAACGACATTTTATATGACAGTCGGTCTGATTCAGCCAACAGGCGGTCAAGTGTATATCAACGACGAAGATATTACAAAAGCCCCGATGTATATTAGATCTCGAAAAGGGCTGGGATACCTGCCCCAGGAAGCGTCTGTATTTCGTAAGTTGAGCGTTGAAGAAAACATATTGGCCATATTGGAAACATTTTACCTGACAAGAGATGAACAACTCAAACGTACAGATGATTTACTGAATGAACTGGGAATTACACATATACGAAAGAATAAGGGGTATATGCTATCTGGAGGCGAAAGACGTCGCCTGGAAATATCACGTGCGCTGGCCACGAATCCAATGTTTATCTTGCTTGATGAACCCTTTGCAGGTGTTGATCCTCTGGCAGTTGTCGATATTCAAAATATCATTAAACAATTAACAAAGAGAGGTATTGGCATATTAATATCCGATCACAACGTCCGGGAAACCCTGGGTGTTTGTGACCGTGCATACATACTATCACAGGGCAAAATCATTGAGTCCGGATCTCCGAAACATATTGCATCGAGTGAAATTGCTCGAAAAATTTATTTGGGAGATTCTTTTCGACTATAGCAAAACTTAATCGTTTGATAATTATTAACTTTAATTAGAAAAGAAATTAATAAAAATGGCATTGGAACTCCAACAGCAACTCCGCCTGACCCAGCAATTGATAATGACACCTCAATTGCAGATGGCGATTAAATTATTACAACTTTCCCGGCTCGAATTAATGGAAATGATATTCCAGGAAATGGAAGAAAATCCAACCATTGATGAGGTAGCCGATATTTCCACGGGAGAGGCCGAGGATGATCGACCTGATGTGGCATCTGAAGATATTAAAGAGGTGACAGTTGAAGACAACCTCCAGCATGAAATTGACTGGAATAATTATATTGATGAATACAGTTCCTCAGGGAATATCAGTTACGAACCTGAAGAAAAAGACACACCACAGTATGAAACATTTGTTACCGGGCGTAAATCTTTGGACGAACATATTCTGTGGCAACTATTGATGACATTTCCTTCAAGCGAAGAAGAGGCCATTGGAAGTATCATTGTTGGCAATATTGACAACAATGGTTTCTTGACCACAGCACCTGAAGAAATTACCGAAATGAGTGGGTATTCGATTGAAACAGTCAATAAGGTACTCTCTCTCATGCAAACATTCGATCCCATTGGGGTTTGCGCTAGAAATCTTGAAGAATGTCTGTTAATTCAAGCCAAACACTTGGGTTTAAATAACTCGATTGTAACAGAAATTATTACCAACCATTTGACACACCTTCAAAACAAAAATTATAATGCCATATGTCGCGCATTGAAAAAAGATATCAAGGATGTTATCCTTGCAGCAGATGTTATTCGAAGTCTGGAACCCAGGCCCTGTCATCAGTTTAACAACGAGGAATCACAATATATCAGTCCTGACATTTTTGTGTACAAGGAAGGGGAGGAATTTGTCATTGTTCAAAATGACGATGGCATGCCCAGGTTGAAAGTCAGTCCTTTTTATCGTGATGCTCTCAGGCAGGACAGTCAGGTTTCCGGAAATGCGAAAAACTATATTCAGGAAAAATTACGGTCTGCAACATGGCTTATAAAGAGTATACATCAAAGACAGCGTACCATTTATAAAGTGATGGAAAGCATCGTACAATTTCAACGTGAATTCTTTGAAAAAGGTATTGCATATTTAAAACCAATGGTTTTGCGGGATGTTGCTGAAGATATCGACATGCATGAATCTACGATCAGCAGGGTGACTACAAATAAATACGTTCATACGCCCCAGGGCATTTTTGAACTCAAATATTTCTTTAATAGTTCCATCAAGCGTGTTTATGGCGAGGCAATTGCATCTGCTACTGTCAAGGAACGAATTCGCCAGATTATTCAGAATGAAGATAAACGAAAGCCATTTAGCGATGATAAAATCGCACAGATTCTAAAACAATCTAATATTGAAATTGCACGGCGAACAGTGGCCAAATATCGCGAAATGCTTGGTGTGTTGCCATCAAGTAAACGAAAACAATTATAAAAGGAGACGAAACTATGCAAACATCTGTTACATTTAAAAATTTAAAACCTTCTGAAGATTTAAAAGATTATATCGGTTCAAAACTGGATCGTTTTGATCGCTATCTGGATAATCCGGCTGAGGCCAATGTAGTTTTTTCCATTGAAAAATTTCGACATATTGCAGAAGTCACAATTATTGGTGACCGCCTAAACATTAATGGTCGTGAAGAACAGGAAGATATGTACTCTGCTATTGATATTGTACTTGACAAATTAGAAAAGCAAATTAAAAAGAGTAAAGACAAACAAAAAAAACGTAGAAAAAACCCAGATAAAATGAACATGTCTGTACTGCCATCTGAAATCCCTGAGTTTGATACTGAACCAGAAGTTGAGATAATTGATATTGAATATAAACCAATGAGTGTTGATGAAGCAGTTGAGCAGATGAAAATTGTTGATAACGCATTTATTGTTTTTACGAATGCAAAAACAGATCGGGTGAATGTCCTTTATCGTAAAAACGATGGTAACTACGGATTAATTCAGCCGATGGGTTCTTAATACTTATTAATCTTTGGATAGCGCGAAGCGGTATCCAAAGATTTGATTTTTTAAAAAGAGAGGTTGTTTAATGAGAATCGTTGACGTGTTAGACAAAAAAGCGATTATACCTGATCTGAAATCGACTGATAAAGAAGGTGTGCTACAGGAATTGTCTCTTCCCATTTCGGAATTGGTTAACGTAAAACAAGAAGAGCTGATTAAGGTTTTAATTGAAAGAGAGCAACTGGGTAGCACGGGAATTGGTAATGGCATCGGAATTCCCCACGGAAAATTGAAAAATTTAGATAAACTGGCTCTGTCTTTAGGAATTAGTCGACATGGAATTGATTTTGATTCAATTGATGGCCGACCAACGCATATATTTTTCCTTCTAATTACGCCTGAAAAGTCAACAGGTATTCATTTAAAATTGTTGGCACATATTTCAAGAATTCTTAGAAATGAAATGTTCAAGCAAAAATTGATTAAATCACAAACAGCCGATGAATTGTACGATATCATTGCTGATGTGGATGAAGCACTTTAGTTATTGAAATCGTAATAAAATTTGTCAATCAGTTAAGTATCATCATAAATGTATAATTTTTTGTGTACATTAAATCCGATGAACAATGGCTTGATTGGTTGGCAAGACAATCGGTCGGGTTTTCTGATTCCAGAAGAATTCATCAACCGCTCTTTTAACCCCAAGTGTGCTTTTTTGTAAGTAATCATCAAAGAGCATCATCCCACCAAAAGTCAGCCGTGGATAAAAAAATTCACAACATTCAAGTGTCGATTGATATAAATCTGCATCAACGTAAACAAAAGAAAAAATATTATCTTTTAATTGATGAAAGGTTTCATGAAAAGGCCCTTTAACTTTGCAAATATTGGGTAACTGTTCAAACAAACTGTCAAGGTTATTGTTATCTGGTGGAGAAAAGTCGCCTTGTTTGTGACTGTCAATCTCAGAAATAATATCAGGCATACCTTCATAAGTATCAAGAGCAAAATGTGTTTTATCCGGTGAAAGTGCTGCAATCAGAAAGCTGCTGCCACCTTTGTATACACCACATTCAGCTGTGCATCCCACCAAATTTTGTGATAGAAGGGCAATTTGATACAACATGAACGCCCGGTCGTAATCTAACATGGTGTAGGGTAAAATTCTATCATATTTTTGGATAAAGTCCTGATAATGGGGATCTTTGCTTTGTAATAAATTGTCTTTATGTTGCAGAAGAAGCGAGGTGCCAACAAAGAATCTGCCTTGATGTTCATTATCTGATGGATAATGAATGTTTGCATTTATATTTATTTGACCAGGTTGCCAGTTCATTATTTATAAAAACTTTCAATTTGGGATTTGAAAACGTAAGAAATGATCAAATAATAAGTTCTTCATTTCAATAAGAGTTAATTCTATTCACTTTGAACCTGGATTACACTGAAGAAGATGAATAAGATGAAATAAAACACTTTTAATTCATTTTATTCCTCTCTTCAGCGTAATCCAGGTTCAAAAAAAGGGGAACTTATTATTAGAGCTTTCCTTATCATATCTTGTATTATTTATTCCAAAATGTAGATCATACAAATTTCATGCCATAAACTGATACCATTTTATCTTGACCTGAAACCTGAAAATGTGTACAATTTAAGAATTGATTTTATAGTATATTGAATTTTGCTTTAAAAGCATACATTTCCAAATTACAAGTGTTACCCATTGAAAGATGAAGTATCGCTTGAAAGAAATGAAGATCATAAAAATGAACCAAGATAATCTTCAAACAGAATTTGCACCACCCGAACGTTTCTCTCCGGAAACCATAAAAGAGCAGGTGGAACAATTTTTAAAATATGATTTGTCCTGTCCAGCAGTACAGGTACTTATGAATACCACGCCCGATTTTCTACTGGTATTAAATGCGAAACGACAGGTTATTTACTGCAATGACAATTTTCTGAACTTTAGCGACAAGCCATCAAAAGATGAAATTTATGGCAAACGGCCCGGAGAATTAATAAATTGTGTACATTCATCTATAAATAAGGGAGGGTGCGGTACGACAAGGTTTTGTAGAAAGTGCGGTGCTGTTATTGCAATCATCAATGGCATTTCAGGAAAAAAAGACATTCAAGAATGCCGAATTATTCAAAAAGATACGGGTAAGGCATTTGTATTTCGTGTATTCACATCATATTTAAAATCCATTAATGATCATTGCTGTATCATGGCGATTTCGGACATTAGTCATGAAAAACGTCGGAGATCACTGGAAAGAATTTTCTATCATGATATTTTAAATACACTTAACAGCCTGAAAGGGTGTATAGAAATGCTTGATGGTGCCAACCCGGAGATGAATGAAGACCTTACCACATTGCTGGAAGATTTATCTGTAAAGATTATTGATGATATTGAGGCTCAGAGAGAATTGACCGCTGCCGAAAACGATGAGTTAAAAGTTGAGTTGTCCGAGCTAAGTTCTTTAAGCATTATTGAAGATCTAAAAATGATGATTGAGAAGCATCCGGTCGCAAACAATAAGTGGATCGATATTGATCCCCAGTCAACCAATTTTACATTTTTATCAGACAGTGTACTTCTCTCACGCGTTATTGTAAATTTAATTAAGAATGCACTGGAAGCAACCTCTGAACAGGGTTCGATAAAATTGGGATGTCAACGTCAGAATGAGGAAGCAGTTTTTTGGGTACAAAATTCTGCATATATATCCGAAGACGTTCAGCTTCAAATTTTTCAACGTTCATTTTCTACAAAAGGAGTGAATAGGGGTCAAGGCACATATAGTATCAGGCTGTTAACTGAACGATATTTACATGGCAGGGTTTCTTTTGAATCGAACGATTTTTTTGGAACCATTTTTCAAGTTCGTTTGCCATTAAAAATAAATAAAAACAAATAAGAGGACAAAAAATCATGGATAAAAAAATTACTGTTATTGGCGCAGGCAATGTCGGTGCAACTGCTGCACAACGTGTCGCAGAAAGAGAGCTTGCTGATGTTGTATTGATTGACATATTAGAAGGTGTCCCTCAGGGAAAAACGTTGGATTTGGCCGAAGCCGCTCCTGTAGAACTTTATAATTCAAAACTAACCGGTTCTCAAAATTATGAAGATACTGCAAATTCCGATGTTGTAATTATCACTGCTGGATTGCCTCGGAAGCCAGGAATGAGCAGGGATGACCTTTTGACAACCAATGCAAGAATTGTAAAACAGGTAACCACTGAAATTGCAAAGTATTCACCAGAAACCATTTTGATCATTGTGAGTAATCCTTTGGATGCCATGTGCCATGTGGCATATGATGTGAGTGGTTTTCCGTCCAATCGTGTTATTGGTATGGCGGGTGTGCTTGACTCTGCCAGATTGCGGGCATTTATTTCTATGGAACTTAACGTATCTGTCAATAATGTCCATGCATGTGTTTTGGGTGGACATGGTGACACAATGGTTCCTTTGCCACGATATTCAACAGTGGCAGGTATCCCAATTACTGACCTGTTATCTGAAGACCGTATTGAATCTTTGGTTGATCGGACACGAAAAGGGGGGGCTGAAATTGTTGGTTTATTGAAAACAGGAAGTGCTTATTACGCGCCATCAGCGGCAGCAGTTGAAATGGCAGAGGCCATTATTAAAGATCAGAATAAAATTTTGCCTTGTGCAGCCTATCTCAATGGGGAGTATGGATGTCAAAATTTATTTATTGGTGTGCCAGTAAAACTTGGAAAATCAGGTATCGAACAAATCATTGAATTAAAACTGACACCTGATGAAAGCAAGGCATTGGCAACATCAGCACAGGCAGTTCAAGGTCTCGTGGACACATTAAAAACATTGGATTATTAATAATATACGAGTGAAAAATTATTTTTCACTCGTTTTCAGGGTTAAATTCTATGGTGGAAATTCGATTTCATGGACGTGGTGGTCAGGGTACAGTGGTGGCATCAGTCATTCTTGCCAGGGCATTGTTCAAAAATGATTATAATGTTCAAACCTTTCCTTCTTTTGGTGTTGAACGTCGCGGTGCACCTGTTGAAGCCTATCTCAGGCTGGCTCAAGAGGTGATTTCAGTTCGCAGTAATGTTTATACGCCGGATCATATCGTTGTACAGGATAGAAAGCTATTTGATACTGCCCCTGTTATGACAGGATTGAAATCTAATGGATGGATCATTCTTAATGCACCGGACTCATTTGAATTACCATCAATTTGTAATAACTATCCTGTTGCACGAATTGATGCTGCAGAAATTGCGAGAAAACATGGTCTGGGAACTCAAACCCACCCCATCATTAATACAGCAATGGTTGGTGCTTTCGCCAAAACCCTGAAGATGCCAACTCTCGATTCATTAATAGAAGCAATTCAGGAGGAAATACCTGTGAAAGCTTCGGCAAATATTGCAGCAGCGAAAGAGGCTTTTGAAATGGTTTCAATTTTATAATTCGCGAAGTTCACTTTTTTTCAGATAAGCTGCCGTTGCTTTGTTCTTGTAAGTCCTTTCGCTATTGATACTGGTAATATAAATTTACTGCAATTAAAAAAAATATACAATTATCAATCGGGAGTACGATATGCCATTTGATCCAAAAGTTCCCACCGCACGCCTCGACAAGGCCATGCCCTCACCACCCTACTATTTGATGGGGCAAGACCTTATATGCACTGACCGCAAACATGAAATTTTTGTCAAGAAAATTTTTTCAATCAAGCCTGAAAAAAGACGTGGTGCTGTTATTCTTGCTCCTGGCATTGCAACCAATGGAAATTTGTATCGTATTGATACTGATGGCAATTGCTTGTTGTTGGACCATAACAAGTCGTTTGCAAATATTCTGGCTTCTGAAGGCTTTGATGTATATATCTATCATCCACGATATACAGAACGGGTTTACAATCGATATGTCACCCGATATTGTAAAGACAGTATTTTTTTTGATCAGATTTATAAGGCACCATCAGAATTAACCTTTCTTGAACTGGCAAACGCTGAACTGCCTCAATTAATCCAATTTGTTGTGAACCATAGTGGTTGCGAACAAATTTCATGGATTGGCTACTCTCTGGGCGGTATGTTGATTTACGCTTACTGTATGGAAAATGATGACCCATATATCAGGAATGTCATTACAATTGGTAGCCCGATAACATTCAATCAACTTTTTATCCGTGTCATACCCTATATGAATTGGGCATCAAAAGCATTGGGGCTTGAAGAAAAATCTTTTTTAGGTGCAGTGTCAGAAAATCTGGTGCCATTAACCCGAATGATTCGAAATCTCCCAGAATGGTTGGTTCGATTTAATGTTTTAGCACCATTTTTATTTAATCCATTTAATATTAATGGTGCGACAGTCAAAACTTTACTTGGAAAAATCATTGAACCCATTCCTTCTTCTCTTGAAAACTGTTTTTCAGGATTTATTGAAAAGGGGTATCCTTCCGCTCAAAATTATGCATTTCATTATTTAAAATCCCTTCGCTCACTACAAAAACAAGATAAAAAATTTTTATTCTTTTATGGTCCTTATGATGTCCTTGCGCCACCAGATAGCGTTTTTTTAGCCCATGAAATAATCAGTCCGGAATCTCCAAATCTTATCAAAGTGCCTTCAGCCGGACATCTTGATTTAATAGTTGGATTGAATTCCAGACATTATTTGTGGTTGCCTGTTGTGGAATGGTTGAAAGATTTTGCGGTAATTTAATTATCGAATTTTGAGTGTACTTAAAGACAACATGGCAAGAATCATTGCAATAATCCAGAACCTTACAATAACTTTTGGTTCCGGCCATCCTTTCAGTTCAAAATGATGATGAATGGGTGCCATTCTGAAAATGCGCTTGCCATTTGTCATTTTAAAAAATCCGACCTGTAAAATCACTGATAATGTTTCCATTACGAATAAACCACCTACCAGAACCAGCAATATTTCCTGTTTCGTGATAACAGCCACTGTGCCTAAAACAGCACCCAGGGGCAATGAACCTACATCTCCCATAAAAATTTGAGCCGGATATGTATTATACCACAGAAAGCCAAGACCAGCACCAACAAGAGCCCCCAATACAACAGCCGTTTCTCCGCATCCGGCAACATAATTTATCTGAAGATATTCTGCAATTCTAACATGTCCAGCAACATAAGCAAATATGATGTAGGTGACAGCAGCGATTGTTACAGGCCCAATAGCCAGGCCATCAAGACCATCAGTGAGATTGACCGCATTTGATGTACCCACAATAACAAACATGGCAAATAAAATATAAAGCGGCCCCAGGTCTGGTGAGATATGTTTGATAAAGGGTATGGTCACACGTGTGTTAAATGATGGATTCCAGTAAATCAACATTGATGCACAAAATGCAATTGCCAGTTGAAGAATAAATTTTCTTCGGGCTGTCAAGCCAAGATTTTGTCGTTTGGTGACTTTCATATAGTCATCCAGAAAGCCAATGGCACCATACCCCATTAATACCATGAGTATGATCAAGATATAGCTGTTAAACAAATTTCCCCATAGAAGTGTTGAAATAATTACTGAAAACAAGATAAGTATCCCGCCCATAGTTGGTGTACCAGATTTTGAAAAGTGCGACTCAGGGCCATCCTCTTGAATAAACTGTCCGATTTGTAGCTGACTCAGTTTACGAATGACATACGGTCCCAACAAAAAACAAATAAGCATGGCTGTTATTGTTGCATATATTGTTCGAAATGTAATATAGCGAAATAGATTAAAAAATGAAAAATATTGATGTAATGGATATAGTAAATGATAAATCATTTTTGTTTCCTTATAAAATTAAAATTAGACAACTCATGTTATTTGCCTTTAGATGTCATTGTGTTGTCATGAGCTTATAACCGCCTTTGCATGAATAATCATGTCAATCACCTGTTCCATTTTCATGGCGCGAGATCCTTTTACCAACAGCCAATCGCCTGGCTTTAATAATTCCAAAAGCATATTGGCAATATCTTTATGCGTGCCAGAACCTATTGCATTTTTATCAAAACCAGCTTCAATTGCGCCATCTCGTATTTCTGATGAATAATCTCCGGTCACAAAGATGCCGCTAAGCCCTGCTTTTGCAGCATATGCGCCGATTTCTTTATGATATCGACTGGCATCTGGCCCCAATTCATACATATCACCACAAACAAAATAACAATTGTTGTGATGACAAATATGCTTAAGGCTGTCAAGTGCAGCGCGCATAGATGCAGGATTGGCATTATAGGTATCATCAATAATGTGAATGCCATCTGGTTGATGTCGAATAAAGGATCTTCCTTTAATGGGTTGATACGATTCCAGCGCGGTCTTTATAGATTCCAGGGGGATTTTGACATAATATCCTACTGTGGTTGCTGCCAAAGCATTGGATATCATGAAATTTCCGGGAACAGGTAACTGGATAGTGATAGTGCCATCAGGGGTTTTTAGTTTAAACCTGCTTCCATTGACAGATTCAGATATATCCTCTGCGGAAATGTCTGCATGTGCATTCAGGCCATATGTAAGCACCGAACATTTACATTGATTACGATACGTCAAAACAAGGGGATCATCGGAATTCAATATGGCCAGATTCTTTTTATTCAGATGCTCAATCAATTCTCCTTTGGCCTTACGAACACCTTCAATGGAGTCCACTCCTTCAAGGTGCCCCGGACCGATGTTTGTCACGATACCAACATCGGGTTGACAAATGCTGGCAAGATAGGCAATTTCGCCCGGATGATTCATCCCCATCTCAACAACAGCCCATTGATGATCATATTGAATTTGAAACAGGGTAACTGGAACCCCGATATGATTGTTAAAATTACCACTTGTTTTTATGGTTTTATAAGTTGTGGCAAGTACAGATGATATCATTTCTTTCACAGAAGTTTTCCCATTGGTTCCAGTTATACCAACAACAGATCCGCCCCATTGCATGCGTTGAAAATGTCCCAGGTCTCCCAGAGCCCTGGTCGTGTCTGGTACAGATATGCAAAGAACGTCTTTACTTTTCCATAATTGAATTTGTTCCTGCGAAACGTTTTCTTTTTGAATCAACACCCCGTGGATGGGTTGATGAATAATATCTGTAATAAAATTATGACTGTCAAAACGTTCACCGACGATTGCAACAAATAATGAATGCTCGTTCACTGATCTGGAATCAATAGATATGTTGTCAAAAGGGTGAGGTGTTTTTCCAAATAGAAATTGGCCGTTCACTGCATTGAGAATTTCAGGAACAGTCCATTTAAAGGGTTGATTTTTCATTGATTATATCGTTGGGGTTTGTATTGCCCATATTGTTTGGCTCTTGCCTGTTAATGTATTATGAAAAATATAGAAATATATCACTATCCGAATAAAGATGCAATGCAAGAATCCAGGAAAAAAATAAATCAATTTGACAATTATCGGATACAGGTGTATAGAAAATTTTATTTTTTACAGAGCAAATTTCAAGGAATCAACTCATCATGGGAATGCTTAATCCAACCCAAAACATGAAAGTCGGACGTAATGCCCCCTGTCCATGTGGTAGTGGCAAAAAGTTTAAAAAATGTTGTATCAACAAGAAAATTCCCCAACCGGAATTTGTATCAAAACCACCACCGCCTGAAAATAATCTGGCGAAAAAATATTTGAAAAAATTCAATATTTATTTGAAATCTCCCCGGCATGTAGAACATATTCGACGAGCAGGAAAACTGGTTTTAGAAACGCTTGATCTGGTGGAATCCAAACTTGTTGAGGGGATGACAACAGATGAAATAAACACAATCGTATATGACTTTACGGTAAAAAACCAAGCAAAGCCAGCAACCTTAAATTATAATGGCTTTCCGAAAAGCACCTGTGTTTCAGTAGATAATGAAGTATGTCATGGTGTGCCTGGCAAACGTGTTATTGAGTCGGGTAATATTGTGAATGTAGATATTACATCCATTCTCAATGGATATGTCGCAGATGCCAACAAAACCTTTTTTGTGGGTGAACCATCGGCCGATGCGAAAAAAATTGTTTCTGTTGCTGAAACCTGCATGCGTCGGGGTATTAATAAGGTTAAACCAGGGGCAACACTGGGTGATATTGGCTGGGCGATTCAGCAATATGCTGAAGAGCAAAAATGTTCGGTCGTTGAGGCATATACCGGACATGGTGTCGGCTTTGCCTTTCATGAATTTCCGCATGTTCATCATGTTGGAAAAAAAGGTGAAGGAATCAAGCTTATTCCGGGTATGGTGTTTACCATTGAACCAATGATCAATCTTGGTAAAAAGGATGTTGAAGTGTCAAAAATTGATAAATGGACTGCTGTGACAAAAGATAAGACACTCTCCGCCCAATTTGAACAAACCATTTTGGTTACAGAAAATGGTCACGAAAGCCTGACACCTTTTTAAGCATCATATTGTTCAATTGAGACGCACATACATTCAAAACAACATCATTTCAAGTACTTCTTCAAATTCGTCCATATCACTGGAAGTGACAGCCTGTTTGTGTAAAATTTTCATAATATCAATTTCTTCGATAGCCTCTAAGGTATCGACAATTTTGGATGGTATTGTTTCAAACCGAACAGTTAAAACATCAATGATCCCTTCGCGTGCCTGATGAATGACACCTTGAAAAAATAATTGTTCATGAACATGTGTATAGATATCTTTGCCTGATTTTGAAAAAATATCATCCACTATCGATACAATATCCTTTTCACTCATTTTTGAGGAACCGCAAATATATTCAATGACATATGCTAAAAAGCGTTTGGTGTCTTCATGTTCTATGGACTTTTTCAAGGGATTGAGAAAATGGGGAAGTTGATCTTCAAAATCATTGTCATGAATTGATTTTAACAGGTGCATGCCGGTAGCTAGGATTTGGTTATCAGAAAAGTCTAATTCAGTTATTTTTGACAGATCACACATAATATATTGAAAATCTGGCAAAACACTATTAAATTCTGATTGCGCCCCAAATAGTTTTGAAAATCGCGTGGTGACATTCCACGGGGCTGAACCATTGTAAAGAACAACTGGAATAATCAGTGGCAAATGTCCAATCAGTCCCTGGTTAATAGTTTGTTCCCAGATTCGTTCCATATAACGAAACAGTAAGTAAGACATCAAGGGTTCCGGATTGCCTTTGTGTTGAAACAATAAGTAAATATATGCCGGCATATGATTTTTACAATATACGCGAAACAGCATATCTAATAATTGATGCGCCAGTTCACTATCGATGAACTGATCCTTACTGATCTCAAGTGCATTAATATCTAATAGTTTTTGCATGTTTTCCGGAAGCACTGTCCTGAAAAATGCGCTTGCTGTTGGTTGGTGGGATAATAATTGTCTTAAAAATGTCCCATGTGGATTGGATTGATCCTGCACATTTTACTCCCTTGCGATTAAATGATAATTCAATCATTTATAGTCATTAAGGAATGCTTCGAACGCTGATTTATTTGAAACTATTTGAGTGTAACCAAAATATTGTATATGACAATTATCGGAATTGAATTCATAGAGACAGGGCATGCCTTAACAATTCTTTATCTCAAAATACCCAAAAACTGTTAATGTTTATTTTGGATAGTTTAAGCTATTTAAATAGAAATTACAGCATGAACGTTAATATTGCAAGTCTTCTTTAATAAAAAATGAATTTATATGACGCCAATATACATTATTGAGTATGGGAAAATCGAAAAATAATCAGTTTAATGATGATCAAATGCAGTAATTGATTGATCCTTCTTATATCTCAGCACCTTTAAAATAATAGACTCTCAACTGCTGACCTGGTATAAATCCTATTTAACAACAATTTTGCAACGAGAACTACATAAAAATTTGACGTAATCCCTCAACAGTATCCGAAGATCGTATGCCATTATGTATCGCCATAAGGGTTTTTAGCCGATCAATTTTGTTGATTTCAGGTAATAATTTTAATCCAGCTTCACCGAACTTTAGATCTAAGCCAAGCTCAATCCCATTGAGTATTTCTTCTAGCCTGCCTTTTTCAATGCCTTTTTCAATGCCTTTTTCAATGCCTTTTTCAATGCCTTCTTTAAAGCCTTCTTTCTTTGCTGCATTTAGTTCAAACAATTTATTTCTAATGGCCCTTTCTCTAAAATCAGC